>Ga0181557_1000004_pt1 | contig 260430 bp, 238 predicted proteins | sample 011ome_23_FD_148632 | JGI IMG/M metagenome (GOLD analysis project Ga0181557, IMG submission 148632) | Coastal salt marsh microbial communities from the Groves Creek Marsh, Skidaway Island, Georgia - 011506CT metaG (spades assembly) | ecosystem: Environmental > Aquatic > Marine > Intertidal... | reverse complement strand
AGTTGGGGACGCCGAGTCTCAGACGCCGCGCACAATAAACGCCTTGATGCTGTCTTCTGCCAGATCCAGAATCGTCTTGCGAGTAGGTAATTCCCGTAACGCCTCAAGCGTCGGGTGCACCGCGTGAACTTCTGGCAACGCCTCGCGTATGACGTCTTCAAATTTCGCAGGATGCGCAGTCGCCAGCAGGACGAGTGGGACCCCATCCTCACGAAATACTTGCATCACCGACAAGCCGACCGCCGTATGCGGATCTAGCAAATAGCCTTCGGTTCGATAAACTTGTTCAATTGTCGCCAAGGTTACCGCATTGCTCGCCGAGCCAGCTTTGATGACAGCATCAATCGGCTGAGTTTTTTCCGGCAACTCAGCCGACCCTGTGGCCGCAAAACTCGCCATAAACTCTTTAACCTGCTCGGTGTCTCCACCCAACTTATAGAATAGATACCGTTCAAAGTTGCTGGATATTTGGATATCCATGGCTGGACTATGGGTGAAGTTGACTTCGCGGCGCTCGTAACGACCTGTGTTGAAAAACCGACACAGGATATCGTTGGCATTCGTTGCAAGAATAAGATGGCGGATCGGCAGGCCCATTTCACGGGCGATATAACCCGCAAAAATATTCCCAAAGTTGCCTGTTGGCACGCAAACATCAAATCGTGCAGGACAGCCTAATTGATACCAGGCAGAAAAATAGTAGACCACTTGGGCGAGTACGCGGGTCCAATTGACAGAGTTCACTGCGGCCAGATTATGTTCCGTTTTGAAATCCAGGTCAGAGAAAATACCCTTCATCAGTGCCTGGCAATCATCGAAGCTGCCGTGAATACCAATATTATGGACATTGTCATCCAAAATTGACGTCATCTGCAGTTCCTGCAATGGGCTGGTCTTGCCCTCCGGAAACATAATGTAAATATTGATATTACTCTTGCCACGGACGCCGGCAATCGCGGCACTACCCGTATCACCACTGGTCGCACCCAAGATATTCACGCTATGACCACGCTCATCGAGAATGTACTCGAACACGTTGCCCAAAAATTGCAGAGCGATATCCTTAAAGGCCAGGGTCGGACCATGGAAAAGCTCGAGCACATAATCTTGACCCAGAGGCACGATGGGGGTCACTGCCGGCACAGAGAAGGTCCCATAGCTGCGGTCAATAATCTGTTGTAATGCGGGCCGGGGTATATCGTCGATAAATCGACTCATAACCTCTAGCGCTAACTGCGAATAGCTGTAACCCTGCCACGCGTCCAGCTCCGCACTCACATCTGGGATAAACTCGGGAACCAACAGGCCGCCATCATCGGCCAGCCCCATAAGTACAGCGTCCTTAAAACTGATGCCCGAAACGCCGCCCCTAGTACTTTGATACTTCATGATAGATTCACTATCCAGAAACTAAAGGGGAATTATAGAGGAGGATTGTACTGGAGATACAATGATCATTCAGAATAGCACGCATAACCTTCAACGCTGAGGCCAACGCGTCTGCTAGGCACTGCTATCTGGGAAACCCCATTTACATTGCAGAAGACGAGTTGAGCTCAGGCTAGGGGATATATCTGCGGTGTCAGACCGCTTCAACACCGGTTTCGCCGGTTCTGATGCGGATGACGTCGTCTAGTGTACTGACGAAAATCTTACCGTCGCCCACTTTGCCCGTGTTGGCCGCGCTCGTAATCGCTTCAATAACCGCATCCAGGCTTTCATCTGCGATCGCCACTTCGATCTTTACCTTCGGCAGAAAATCAACGACATACTCAGCACCTCGATAGAGCTCCGTATGGCCTTTCTGTCGTCCAAAACCTTTGACCTCTGTAACCGTCATGCCCTGTACAGACATCTCGGATAGCGCTTCTCTCACGTCGTCTAACTTAAACGGTTTGATGATTGCGGTGACTAACTTCATATAGGTTCTCCTTGAACAGAGTTGCCTCTGTTTTTGATGTGGGGCAAATGTATCGAAATTATAATCTCTTGGCTACGCCTAATCGCAGCGTTACACCAGCGAGGTGCCTGACTAGCAAGATCAGCTGTTCGTCCAAATCTCATCTTTAGCTCTTTTCGTCCCAGTGATATACCGGTAAAAACGCACCTTAACGGTAACAGCTCTTGCAACACTTGAGCAGGTCCCAATCTTTACGCCCTGATTATAGACTTCTATGATTCACTACAGCATCGACCGTGCCAAGTTATTAAAATCCATATATTTCAGATAGATACAGGCTTCGACGAGTGTCAGACCGAACTGCAATCGCACCATAGCAGTGCGTCTCAGGTCCTTACGTTAACCGCTAGTGCGCTGTTAGTGTGCACAACAGCCCACAAGTACTCACAAACCTCGCACGCCGATTCACTGTTCTGTCGCACAAACAGTCACCAACGACCCCGTACACTCATATCAATCCCACCTTCTTTCGGCCAACACAATCCATGACCTTTGCAATTACTTATTCTCGCGCCCAAATTGGCATAGAAGCGCCGCTGATTACCGTCGAAGCCGATATTTCTCAGGGGCTTCCACAAATTCAAATTGTTGGTATGCCCGCCACGACGGTCAAGGAGGCGAAGGACCGGGTCAAGTCCGCTATCACCAATGCCGGGCTAAAAACACCGAGTCGACGGGTCACTATCAATCTCGCACCTGCTGATTTACCGAAGCAGGGCGGGCGCTATGATCTGGCGATCGCCGTGTCGATTCTCGCCGCCAATGGTGATTTGCCCCAAGCCGCGCTGCAACAGTGCGAATGGCTTGGCGAGCTGGCACTGGATGGGCAATTGCGAGCCGTCAATGGGGTTCTACCCGCGGCCATACAATGCTCTGCGGCGGATCGTTTGTTAATTGTACCCACTTTAAATGGTGCCGAAGCAAACCTGGCTGGCCCTACTAACGTCAGGGTTGCTAACAATCTTCTGGAGGTTATTGCTCATCTCAAGGGCGTCACTACTTTGCCTCGCCCTGATTCAATGGCCACTCCCAACCGTCCGCTGAAATATGGCGGCATCGCCGATGTTCGCGGCCAACTTGTCGCCAAACGCGGACTCGTGATTGCAGCCGCTGGTGGCCATAATCTGATGTTTATTGGACCACCAGGCACCGGCAAGACCATGTTGGCAAATCGTCTGCGCAGCCTGCTACCACCCTTGTCGACCCCGGAAGCCTTAGAGGTAGCCGCGGTTCATTCCGTATCAAATTATACCTTTGATCCTTTGACGTGGGGTCAAAGGCCCTTTAGGTCACCCCATCATACAACCTCCTCAATTGCCCTGGTGGGGGGTAGCAGCCCACCTCGCCCAGGGGAAATATCCCTGGCACACAATGGCATCTTGTTTCTTGATGAGCTGCCCGAATTTTCACGCCGGGTCCTTGAAGTCCTGCGAGAGCCGCTGGAATCAGGCCACATCATGATAAGCCGAGCCCAATATCAAGTTTGTTATCCCGCCAGGTTTCAATTAGTCGCCGCGATGAATGCTTGCCCCTGTGGATATTATGGCGATGTTCGGCAGCCGTGTCATTGCAGCCAAGAGCGCATCGCCGCTTATCGAAACCGGGTTTCTGGCCCACTATTGGACCGAATTGACCTGCATGTGTCTGTGCCTAGCCTGGAGCGCGGACTGCTTTCTGACCCCGACTATTCGCCCGACATGCTGGCCCATGAAGCAGCCACGGCGCAGGTGCTGTCGGCAAGAAAATTAATGTTTGAGCGCGCGGGCAAGCCCAACGCCCATCTCAGCAGCGCAGAGGTATCTCGGGACTGCAAGTTGTCAGGGGCTGATGGCAAGCTGATGGACAAAGCGATGGAAAAACTGGGGCTTTCGGCACGAGGCTATTTTAAAGTGTTGAAAATTGCCCGCACCATCGCTGACATGGCGGGCGCCGCCGATCTGACGACCCCCCATCTGACCGAAGCCCTGGCGTTTCGCCAGCTCGATCGAAGCAGAACTACTTAGACTGATCCACCATTAGATCGACAACGGCTCTAAGATCGTCGTCAGAACAGGTGAAGCACAAGCCTCGCGCTGGCATACCCGGCGCAATACCATTAAAGACACTGGCGTACAGGGCGTCCATACCTTTGCTGATACGAGGCGTCCAGGCATCTTTGTCGCCTAATTTTGGCGCGCCAGCCACACCGACGCTGTGGCAGGTAGAACAGCTAGCATTATAAATAGCGTCAGCGCCACCGGTGGCATTGGCGGCAGTGGCGGTGCCTGCCGTCGCTTGACCGCAGTCATCGCCTTGAATGCAAACACTACCCGCCTTTTTGATCCGCGCGGTAATCTCATCTTCAATCGTGCTGGCAATTACCGTCTGCACTAACATCGTGGCAAGTAAGGCGATGGCCAATAAGGCTTTTTCAATTTTCACAACGATGGCTTCCTAGAACGAGGTTAACGACAGCGGCGATTATACATGACCGCCCGTCAAAAAAAACACAGCACGAGGGTACTAACTAGAATTTCCCCAACGGCCATCATCAATCTCTCGACTGCGGTTGAACTGGAAGACACTCGACGTACCTCCTTCAACCACGGATTGCTCTGAGACTAACGTCAGGATGGCCTGTTCACGAAATTGTTCGAGGTTTTCTGCGCCCACATTCACCATTGTGCTGCGTAACTTGAACAGTGTAGTTTCTAGCACTTCTGCCAATGGTCCAGCCAAAGGGACAAAGGCATCCACACCTTCCTCAAATATCATTTTTCGGCTGCTCATGCCTTCGCTATAACGCTGCCAGTTCTGCGCACGCAAGGTGCCTTCGCCCCAGTAGGGCTTATAGACTTGACCATTGATTGAGGTCTTTGGCGTTGGGCTCTCTTCTGTGGTCGCAAAATAGCGCCCCATCATGACGAAATCAGCCCCCATGGCCAGGGCGACGACTATTTGCGTATCGTTACCCAAACCACCATCGGAGCAAATGGGGATATATCGCCCGGTTTCCTTAAAATAAGCATCGCGACGTTCGGCAACCTCAAGCAAAGCAGAAGCTTGACCACGACCTACGCCTTTTTGCTCGCGAGTAATGCAGATGGAACCGCCACCAATACCAACCTTGATGAAATCTACCCCGGGCCCTTGCACCAAGTAATCAAAGCCTTCAGCAGAAACGACATTGCCGCCACCAATGACGACGTCATCACCATAATTGTCACGAATCCATTGGATGCCTTCCATCTGGTACTCGGTAAAACCGTCGGATGAATCGAAACACAGTGCATCCGCACCGGCCGCCAGCAGGGCTGGGACTCGCTCCCTGAAATCATGGGTATTAATAGCTGCGCCGACACATAGACGTTTTGAGGCATCCAGTAATTCATTGGGGTGACGACGATGGTCTTCATAATCTTTTTTGAAGACCAGCGCACTCAGATGGCCCTGTTTGTCGACCACGGGCAAGCAATCCTTTTTGTGGCGATGCAAAAGCTCATTCGCCTCGCGAAGACTGATGCCTTCTTCGCCGTGAATAACGTCTGTAAACTGCGTCATGTGCTCGCCAACAGTACGACTCAGATCATCTTCATAGACCCAAAAATCCTTGTCGGTGATGATACCCTCCAGCTTGCCAGTCGCGCTGCCGTCGTGAGTCACGGGCACTGTAGAATGACCGGTACTGGCCATCAACTCCATCACCTCTGCCAGCGTCATAGAAGCTGTTGCATTGGAGTCGCTTTGGACGAAGCCAGCCTTATGGGCCTTCACCTGACGAACCATTTCCGCTTGAGTATCGATCGCCTGGGAGCAGAAAATGAAGCTTAAGCCACCCTGGCGTGCCAACGCGATAGACAAACTCGTACCCGATACGGCTTGCATACAAGCCGACACAACTGGCACGTTAATATGAAAATTTTTGTCCGGCGATTTACCCAGCGCCGCAAGGGGCGTCGCCAAATTCACCAAGTCTGCTCTCTGGCCCTTCCGCGTCAGCCTTGGTATCAACAGGTACTCTGAAAAGGTACGGGAAATATCTTCTAGAATTTTCGCCATTTAGTACTCCAAAATATGCGGAACACGAACTGCGCGATAGCAGTACGCTCTGGTTGTTCTCAGGATAATTGGGCAGGCGAGTGCGGAGGTTGTGGACAACAACACTGGGTAACAACTGCATCGACCCCTATCATGGAGGCCGAAAAACCGACTGGATTTCGCCATGGCGAATTCTAGGCGAATATTCCTGCTGATTCAATGCGGTACGGCGATAATCCTAAGGCTGCCTGGATAAGAGCAACCTGATCATAGTTGAATATGATCATCGCGATACCTCAAGCTTATAATTTTTCACTTCAAATTTGGTATATAAAGCGTTGATATTAGACACATAACTTGTAATATATAAAACTTACCAAGCTTCTCGAGACTCGACAATCTGTCCAGCACTGCCTATATGAATAAATCTGAACTCATCAAGAGAATGTGCGACAAACTGGATCAACTGACTAGCCGCGATGTGGACCTAGCCGTTCAAACGATTATTGATACCATGTCTGAGTCATTGGCAGGCGGCGAGCGTATTGAAATACGCGGCTTTGGTACCTTCTCAAACCATTACCGCAAGCCTCGATCAGTACGCAATCCGAAAACCGGAGAAGTCGGTATCAACAAACCTGGCAAGTACGTGCCCCACTTCAAACCAGGCAAGGAACTCAAACGCCGGGTGGATGACGCCAAGAATACGATTGCCTGATTAGGCACCTAGCACCTATTCGTCAGCCAACCCCTGAAGCTGATGCTTGAGAATTTTGCCTGATGGGGCCGTGGGTAACTGGGCTCGAACCACCACCTTGCTGGGTAACTTATAGCCTGCTAAATAGTCACGGGCGTACCTGAGCAGCCCTTCAACATCGATCGCTTGGCCCTCCACTGGCTGAACAAAAGCGACGATCTCCTCATCACCCTCTATTTTTCGGCCAAGCACCGCGCACACACTGACAGACGGATAGCTGGCAAGTACTGCCTCAACCTCAGGCGGGTAAACGTTAAATCCAGAGCGAATAATCAGCTCTTTCGTTCTACCGACGATATTGACAGCACCAGAAGGATCTTGAAAGACTAGATCTGCCGTGTTGAACCAGCCATCCTTAACAACTTCAGCGGTCAACTCCGGTTTCCGAAAGTACCCTTTCATGATGTTCGGACCCTTAACCCACAATTCACCGATTTCACCTGCAGCGACGGCTTGACCTGCTTTGCCTAGCAATTTGATCTGGACACCGGGTAAGCAATAGCCTACAGAACAGTTCGCCAGGGGCGCATATAAGCGTGTCTGACAGATCGTGGGGCCGCTCTCTGTGAGCCCGTAACCATTATGCAAAGGCATGCCGAATGTCGACTCGATCCGGGCTTTTAAATGGGGATCCAGGGGCGCACCACCGGAGAACATAAACCGTAGCTCGCCGGGTTGCCACTCAGAACGCTGCGCCAGTATCTCAAGCATCATGGCATACATCGTTGGCACACCGAGAAAGCCAACAATCTGATCCTCCTCAATCGCCCGCAGCGCCTCAGCCGCAGAAAATCGAGGCACCAAGTGCACGCAGCCGCCGCTGAACAACACTGAGCTGCTGACAGCAGACAAGCCAAAGACATGGGACATCGGCAAGACACAATAGATCCTGTCACCCTGTTGGATACCGCGCAGCTTGCCTGAAATAAAGGCAATGAAGGACAGGTTTTGATGGGTCAGCATGACACCTTTCGGTGTCCCCGTTGTTCCGGTGGTGTAGATCATGGCAAGAACCTGCTGAGCCGGGTCCTCTGCTACCACTTCGGGCTCACTGTCCCGCGGTGCTGTGCAGCCTAAATCACCAAATGTGGTGACAAGCCAAGTCGCACCAAGGCGCGCGCCATGTACATCTGCTGCTGGCGACGTTGTGATAATCAAGCGCGGGTCACAATCAGCGGCAATCAGGTCGATCTCGCGATCTGATAACCGCGCATTGATCACGGCAGCGATACCATCGAGTTCACTGATCGCCAAAAACAAACATAACAAGGCGACCCCATTTTCTGCCACCAGCATCACCCGATCACCGGGACGCAGGCCCGCTTGAACCAGCAGACCTTTGGCTTCCTCGACGCTGGCGCCGAGCTGAGAATAAGTCAACTCCTGCTGTGCTTCCCGCACCGCAGGAGCGTCTGGGGTTTTATCAACCCAGGAGAGGATCTGATGACTTAAGCGGCGGGGTAATCGCCCAAGAATCTCATCCGCTGAACAACCGAGTACGATTTCATCCTCAACCTGAATCTCATTTAGCGTCAACGCGCTTTTCAACTCGCGGGTTGCTTTGGAGCGGGGACTTTATTCTTCAGGTTGCGTTCTTTCTCGACCAAATAGTTAGCAATTTTCAGCATCTCGGCACTGCTACCGGCCATAGAACCTTCAATGCGGTATTTACCATTCACCACGATGGCAGGAACCCCGCTTGATCGATAGGCGCGACCCTTGGCTTCGGCCTGCTGATAACTGGCACGAACACCGAAAGAGCTGTAAGTGCGCGCAAAGGCCATGGGATCGACTCCCATCTCGCCAAAAAAAACAGCCATTTGCTCAGGGTCATTCAAGCGTCGGCGCTTATTATGAATGGCATCAAACAAAGGCACATGGATTTGATCCAAAACATTGAGGGCCTGGGCGGTTAAATAGGTCTGGGCATACACTTGATAATCAGCATTCCAGATCGCTGGTGTACGGCTGAATACCACATCGTCGGCAAGCTCTCGCTTCCAGGCACCAATCAAGGGCTCAAACTGATAGCAGTGCGGGCAACCATAGGAAAAATACTCGGCCACTTCGATTTTATCAGCCTGGCGGGTTTTGATTGGTATGGGCAAAGCCACGTAATGCGTGCCTTCCTCGTAAGGAATACCCTCACCCAAAACTGCTTGGCTGGTCATGAGCGCCAGTGCCAAAGAAAACCAGGACAACACCATTACAATGTACTTCATATATCAATCCACTCCTGTCTGATGCCTACTTCCCAAGGCCGCGAATGTAGCTCGCCACAGCGGTGATTTCTTTATCGCTCAAATCCATCGCATTGAGACGCATCATCTGGCTATCGCCATCATTGTGGCGGACACCACTGCGGAACGCTTTGAGCTGAGCTTCGGTATATTCTGGCCATTGACCGGCAAGCATCGGAAAGGCAGCCGCAGCGTTACCCTGTCCTGTTGGCGAATGACAGGCCGTACAGGCAGCGATACTCTTACGCGCTACGCCTGCTCGGTAAATGGTTTCACCCTGGGCCAACAAGGCTGGGTCCGCCGCACCGCCTGTGGGGGTCTGGGCAGAATAGTAGGCAGCGACGTCCTGCATATCTTGAGCTGAGTAGGCATCCAGAATACCCGTCATCAAGATCGCGGCACGATTGCCCGACTTGATATCCTGCAATTGCTTGACCAGATATCTTTGTCCCTGGCCGGCTAAACTAGGAAACGCACCTGCGGAGCTATTCCCATCCTGACCATGACAGGCGGCACAAACAGCCGAAAGTTCTTTGCCGTGCTGAGGGTCCCCGGCGGCAAAAACGAAGGTTGACGATACAGTTACAATGATACCAATTAAAATTCTAAACATGAGTGTCCCTAAAAAAACTAAATACAGGATGAGCAGTGTTAACATGAGGGTGCAAGTATATAACAAACTTAGCCGGAAGGCCCAAGCCACAAAGCAGCAAATATATCGTGATTATGCCAGAACAGATAATAAATCGACCAAAAGTCAGCCTGGATGACATCCAGTTTCTTAAAAGTGCTGCAAAACTCAGTCAGTGTCCGGCAGATGTCGGCCTGGAAGTCGCTTTCTGTGGGCGGTCAAATGCAGGCAAGTCCAGTGCAATCAACTACCTAACCGGACTGAATAAGCTGGCACGAACCAGCAAAACCCCGGGTCGCACGCAGTTGATCAATTTTTTTACCGTCTCAGAAGCGTTTCGACTGGTGGATTTACCCGGCTACGGCTACGCCAAGGTACCCACAGCACTCAAACGAGACTGGCACGAAAACATCGACAACTACTTACGTAACCGTGAGTCGCTGTGCGGGCTGGTACTCTTGATGGACATTCGGCATCCATTAAAACCCTTCGATCAAACCATGCTCGACTGGTGCGCCGGTGCCGGCATGCCGTTGCACATCCTCCTAACCAAATGCGACAAGCTCAAACGAGGCGCCCAGCAAGCGGCATTGCTGCATGTGAAGCGGGAAGTCAGCAAACTCGCTACCATCCAGCTATTCTCATCGACTCATGAGGTTGGCCAAAAAATACTCCTGAATCAATTATCGGACTGGATAGCAGCGGGGGGACCCGACAGGACCATGCCGAGGAAAGACCTCCAGGATATTAATGTCGATCAGGAAGGCCTCGATCAGGATTAACGTTTCAGTCTTTGCTGTGAATCTGACTGCGCAGTCCTTATAGCAGGCCTGCGTTTCAAATCGCGCGATTACATTGCGCCATTCAAATAAAAGCATTTCAGGCAAAAAAAAGCCCTGATCAGCGTCGGGGAGGGCGCGACCAGGGCCGGGGGTCTTCGGCTCGTTTGGGGGAGAAATTTACCGAAGCTTTACTACCAAAAGCTTTACTACCAAAAGCTTTACTACCAAAAGCTTTACTATCCAAATCTCCAGTAAAACTGCTCTTCAACTTTACCAATGACTTGCGCGTTACAGTAATAAGACGGGTGCCCACAGGAAAAGTTCAATAACTCCGCAATAATTACCAAAATGATTGCCGCCAGCATTTTTTTGCGCTTATCGTTTAGCCCCCATTCAGTCCAGAGCGGGTCTCAATGGGCGCCTAATGCGCCTCCTCCCAATTCAGGCCCACTCCCGTCTCCACCAGCAATGGCACCTTGAGTTCAACCGCCTGGCTCATCTTAGCGGTAAGGATCGCGGCGACTTCATCGACCTGATCCGCATTGACCTCCAGCACTAATTCGTCATGCACCTGCATGATCATTCGGGCATCGGGCTTATCTGTGGTCAACCATCGATCAACATCGATCATGGCCAGCTTGATAATATCCGCCGCCGAACCCTGCATCGGCGCATTGATCGCGGTACGTTCAGCGCCTTGGCGGCGCTGAAAATTGGTAGTATTAATCTCTGGTAAATACAGGCGTCGACCAAATAGGGTCTCAACAAAACCTTGCTCGGCGGCAAGCGCCTTGGTTCGATCCATGTAATCAAGAACGCCGGGGTAGCGTTCAAAATACAGGTCAATATAAGACTGTGCATCACCACGTCCGATACCCAGCTGGCGCGCTAGGCCAAAAGCAGACATACCATAGATCAAACCAAAGTTAATCGCTTTGGCACTGCGGCGCTGATCAGCTGTCACGGCCTCAAGGCTTTGGCCAAAAACTTCAGCCGCAGTGGCCTTGTGGATATCCAAGCCCTGAGCGAATGCCGTCAACAAACCCGCATCGGACGACAGGTGCGCCATGATCCGCAATTCAATTTGCGAATAGTCGGCTGCAATCAACTGATACCCTGGCGCAGCAATGAAGGCTTTACGCACCTGACGACCTTCTTCTGTTCGTATAGGTATATTTTGCAGATTGGGGTTGGTACTCGACAACCGGCCAGTAGCAGCCACTGCCTGGTGGTACGAAGTATGGATTCGTCCGGTACCAGGATTCACTTGTTTAGGTAACTGGTCCGTATAGGTAGACTTTAATTTAGACAATCCGCGATATTCGAGAATAACTTTGGGTAAAGGGTAGTCTAACGCTAACTCCTGGAGCACATCCTCTGCCGTTGACGGCTGACCTTTAGGGGTCTTTTTCTTGACCGGCAATTGCAGCTTTTCAAAAAAGATAGTTTGCAGTTGCTTCGGCGAACCTAGATTGAATGGTTCTCCCGCCAACTCAAAAGCGTCGCGCTCCAGCTCCTCTAAGCGTTGGCTCAGTTTGGCGCTTTGTCTGTTGAGTAAACCCGTATCTAACAGCACGCCGTTACGCTCAATTCTGGACAATACACTGACCAACGGCAATTCGATTTTCTCAAACACACTTTGCAAGGACGGCAATGCGTGCAATTTTGGCCACAAGGCCTCGTGCAATTGCAAAGTGATATCAGCATCTTCCGCGGCATACTTTGACGCTATCTCGATGTCCACCTGATCGAAGGTAATCTGCTTGGCACCCTTACCGGCAACTTCCTCGAACGCGATCGTGCTCTTGCCCAGATACTTTAAGGCCAGGTCATCCATGTTATGCCTTGTGGCTACCGAGTTCAGCACATAGGACTCTAACATCGTGTCAAAGGCGATGCCACGCAGCTCAATGCCATAGCGCGCCAAAACGCTCATATCATATTTAAGATTCTGCCCGATCTTCTGCTTGTTAGGGTCCTCTAGTAATCCACGCAACTCACCAAGTACCACCTCTCGAGACAGTTGTTCTGGCACACCGAGATAAGCATGCGCCAAAGGAATGTAGGCCGCCTCACCAGACTTAACACTGAATGACACGCCCACTAAGTCGGCCTGCATATAGTCAAGACTCGTGGTCTCTGTGTCGAAAGCAAAGGCCGGCGCAGCTTGCAGAATATCAATCCAACGGGCTAATTCTGCACGGCTCAGAATCGTCTGGTAGTCTGTGCCCGCAGACTCTTCCATTGGCACAGAATCACTATTACCGCGGAGTTCATCCACCCACTGCCGGAACTCATATTCTGTAAACAATTGACGCAAGCCCTCGACATCCGGTGGCGTCAAAAGCAACTCTTCCGGCTTCACGTCAAGGGCCACGTCCAACTTGATCGTAGCTAACTGGTAGGACAGACGCAGTGTGTCTAAGGAATTTCGAAGGTTTTCGCCGACCTTGCCCTTGATCTCATCTGCATGACTAATAATACCCTCGACACTGGCATGCGCAGCAAGCCATTTGACTGCCGTTTTCGGTCCGCAATTAGGCACGCCTGGGATATTGTCAGATGCGTCACCGACGAGCGCCAAATAGTCGATGATTTGATCGGGCCGAACACCGAACTTTTCCTCAACACCGGCCTCGTCCATCATAGTATCCGTCATGGTGTTGACCAACGTGATGTGTGGATTGACCAATTGCGCCATATCCTTATCACCGGTTGAGATTAGCACGGCCATTTGCCGCCGGGTCGCTTCCTCGGCCAAGGTGCCAATCACATCATCCGCCTCAACCCCCTCGATGATCAGCAGCGGCAGGCCCATTTTTCGAATGATGTCCTGTATCGGCAGAATTTGTTCTCGCAGTTCGTCGGGCATCGCCGCCCGGTTTTCCTTATAGGCAGGATACAGCGTGTTTCTGAAAGACTTACCCTTGGCATCGAACACGACAGCAATATGGCTCTGGGGATAGTCAGCCATCAGCTTCCTGATCATGCTGATGACACCTCTGATAGCACCGGTGTGGGCGCCCTTGGTACTCATCAACTTGGGTAGTGCATGGTAGGCACGGAAAAGGTAGGATGAACCATCAATCAGAACCAGTGGGTAGTTGTCTTTCATCTTGAATCGCTCAGGTATTTTGGGGAACCATACTGTGAACTCACGCAACTTTCCAATCCTAGTTCAACTTGTGTTGTTGTTATGCTGCAGTAGCTTTTTCTATGCGGTTTCAGCGAGTGAAATTGCCCTGCCAGACCCGGCCAGCGAGGGTCGCGATGTAGAAATTGTGGTGGGCGAGGATCGCACGATTTATGAATACCGCACTAACGGTATCTTGATGATGATCAAGGTTGTCCCAAAAAAGGGCAGCCCGTACTATATGGTGCCTGCTGACGGGTCACCGCATTTCACCGACCTTGATCATAGCAAGCGTCTTTATCCTAGCTGGGTGTTATTCGAGTGGTAATCTGTGGCTGTCTTTACTAGCTTTTCCGAGTCCGCATTAAGCCGTTATCTGTGCATGTTTGAACTTGGCGAGCTTGTCTCTTGCACGCCAATTACTACCGGCATAGAAAACTCCAACTACTTCGTTAACCTGCAAGTAGACGATGTGATTAGCGAGTATGTGCTGACCATCAACGAAGGGCTGAGCTTTCAAGAAGCCCCTTTTTTCAGTCAGCTCTTGAACCAGCTTGCGCGCGCAGGCATACCGGTACCGGCACCCAAACGCACGCTAGACGGCATGTCGAGCACAATATTTTGCGGCAAACCAACCTGGCTGTTTCCGAAACTGAGCGGGGCCCACCCGCAAACTGTCAACGATCAGCAATGCCATCAGATCGGTCAAGCACTCGCCAATCTCCACGCCGCTGCTAGCAGCGTCACGCTCACCCGATCGAACCCCTATGATTTTGATTGGGCAAAGGCAACACTCGATCAGCTCAGCTCTAGACTCGCTACCGCAGATCAACATTTACTCAGAGCGATACTGACCGAACACCAGGAGCTAGAGGCGTTGGACTTACCCATGGGCATCGTTCATGGCGACTTATTTCGCGACAATGCATTATTTATCGACGATACTTTGACAGGTATTATCGACTTTTATCACGCTTGCCAGGATAGTCTGATTCAGGATCTGGCGATCACGGTAAACGACTGGTGCAGCGATTCCAACGGACAGATGGATTCCAGGCGAAAAAACAGTTTGATCGCAGGCTATGAAAGTGTTCGGTCATTGACGCTCGAAGAGCGCGGTGCTTTGATCGCCTTTCAGCGAGTTGGCGCTTTAAGGTTTGTTCTAACAAGGTTTCTAAGCGGCGAGGGAGACGCGCACCTAAAAGACCCTGAGGAGTTTTTAAGAATCGCGCGACGGCTGGGATAAACACTAACTCAAATTATCGCTGTAACGAGTCGACAATTTTTTGAATTTTTTCAGCTTGATGAGGTGCTTTGATAAAACCCGCATATCGACCGAACGGATCCACGACCACAATACTCGCACTGTGATCAATGGTGTAGGTCCCAGGCTCTGCACCCGGGACCTTGCCGAAAGCGACGTTGACGTTAGTCGCAAACCCAACAATGCTGTCAAAACTACCAGTAAAACCCTGAAAATCAGGATTAAAACCTGCCAAATAGCTGGCTAGCTGAGCCGGCGTGTCGCGCTCTGGATCAACACTCACCAACACGACTTGCGGCGGAGTCTGCATCTTCTTGACAGCGCGATTAAGCACGCCGAGCGTGGTCGGACAAATATCTGGGCAGTAAGTGAAGCCAAAAAATAACAGCGACCAATGACCTTTCAGAGTTGCGACACCAACAGTTTCGCCATTCTGGTCCGTCAGACTGAAGGGTTTAATCTCCCGTGCCTGCGGAAAGCCAAAGTAGCCTAACTCCTGATATTCGATAACGCTCAAACTTTTTGGCGTCATAAAATTATTCAAGAACAAGCCAAGGATCAGCGCGATGAACCCCGCAATGATCAGCAAAGTATGTCGAATGCCCTTTGTCATAAAGTACTCTAGTTGGCAAAAATGGATTAAGCCTGTCTCGTGTCAGACAGACTTAAGGTGCAGTATGTAATCTACGGGGAAGGCATAGTGATCGATTAGCAGCGCCAAAAACAAGAGCATCAAATAGACAATAGAATAGCGAAAGGTCTCTCTGGGCGCACGGCGATTGGTGCCTTTTAGTAACACCAAGCTCCAGTATAGAAAACCGCCACCGAGTGCCAGGGCAGAAACTAAATAGAACAGATTACTCATGCCAATCAAATAAGGCAGGATAGTGACCAAAATCATCACAATCGTATAGAGCAGTATATGGAGCTTGGTGTACTGCTCACCATGGGTCACCGGCAACATAGGAATATCCACCTTGCGATACTCGTCGACCCGATCGATCGCCAACGCCCAAAAATGCGGTGGCGTCCACGCGAAAATAATCAACACCAGCAGCAAGCCACCGCCATCAATGCTATTGGTCACAGCTGTCCAACCGAATAACGGTGGCGCAGCACCGAACAGTCCACCAATCACAATATTCTGGGGTGTCGCACGCTTCAAGTACGCCGTGTAAATGACACCATAGCCAACCCACGAGGCTAAATTCAGCCAAGCAGTCAGCGGATTGACCAGCGCATACAGCAAAACGAAACCAAGAATACCCGTGGCAGCCACAAATACAGCGCCTTGAACATTGGTGACTCGACCTTGGGCCACCGGACGACTGCGCGTACGTGCCATGTCGGCATCAATCTTCGAATCCAACAGGTGGTTCAGTGCAGCGGCCGAGCCTGCAACCAGGGCAATACCCAGATTACCAAACAACAAGATGTCCCAGGGCACCATCCCAGGGGTCGCCAAAAACATACCGGCGACGGAGCACAGCAGCATCAGCATAACGACCTTGGGTTTGCACATCTCCAGGTAGTCTCGCCAGCTGTTGTTCGGCGCTAAGGTGTAACTATTGGCTTCAGACACGATATAAAGCTTCTTTGAATGTCATAACGGACCTGCATAGTAACGAAATATGGTGATGTTTTCAGTCGGTATTTTCACGCAGAGCTACCAAACTCTAGCCAATGTTGGAGATTTTCAGCAGATGACGGATATCTTTGCGCAAAGGCATGCCAATTTTATCAAATCGATAAAGCATCATGATATTGCCATTTGGATCCATCAGCAAAATGACTGGCTCGTCCATTGCACCGAGGGAGGAGCGACTGGCAAGCGCGCTTGTTAATGCCAGCGCATCATAGTCATAGCTCAGCAGGTCTGGATGTTCGGTTTCAATTAGACTTAACAGTGGTTCGTCAGCTGACTCGCTGTGCAGGGCCACGCGCTGAACGCGATCTGCATCTTTGCCAAGCCCGATAACGATTTGGCGGCTTAGGTATAGTCGTTGAACACAGACTTCATCGCAATGGCCAGCGACGGGGATAAGGAGGGTCCAAACACCAGGCGGGATGGGCGTTGCATCCACCAGATTGAGAGTGGCAACAGCCAAGGGTGGCTGTATCAGCTCTCCTTCATTCGTGGTCGATACTGGGATTAGCTCAGGGAAATAAAAAAACATCGCATAGGCAATCATCATGGGCACGACGGCGATGCTGAACAGTGCGACGAGCTTGCTGCGGTTACGCCTGCGCTCCATAGCTACATCGGTCAAACTTTTATCCTGGTCTTCAGTATTCATCTAGTTTCCTCGTCTCGAACGGGCGATCTTAAGGTGAAGTAGCCAAATGCGATAAGCACAGCAAAAGCCATTAAGAACCATTGCACCGCGTATCCCATGTGCTTATCGGGAGACACGGTCGTCACTAGCCAGTAACGGGGCAGAGCAAAAGGGTCTGCCGCATTAAGTCTTATCAGATGTGGATAGAGTGGCATGTTGAGGGCCTGCTCAAGAGTCTGAGGGTTAGTGCTTTGGACAATACCGAGTTCGTCCATCAGCTCTGCTGCGCTGAACTGCTCATCCTTAGCGGTTGATACGTAAACATGGCCAAACAAGTTTAATTTGCCTTGAGCCGTGGGAGGAATTTGTGGCCTGGTAAGACGAGTTGCCGCCATTGGGACAAAGCCACGGTCAACCAAAAAAGCCTGGTTGGTCACGCTATCGGTGAAGACCTGTAATACTTCGAAGCCAACTCGCCCGTTTAACACCACATTATCTCTCAAGAGCGCAGGCTGATCATGGTAGTAACCGCTGAGAGTGACAGGGAGACCGTCGACGCCTTCGGCGAGCCGCAATAGGTCTGCCGCTGGTAATGCCGGTTGATTGGTACGAGCCTCGTTGCGCTTAAGAAGTTCGACTTTTTCGGTAGTCCGGTCGAGCTGCCAGAATCCAAGACTGATGAAGCTGACCAAGCAAGCACAGGAAAACACGCTCATCTTCCAGTTTAGATTCAATTGTAAGGGTCTATTCATTTGGGCTTTCACCAGTATAATCCCCTGACTCCTTTTAACAGCGCCAGTGGCGATACCTATATGTGGATCAAAATCATCATTGTCTTGTTATTCATTGCCAATATATTGGCGCTAAGCGGCGCGTTTTACACCCTGCTACTCGACCAAGGACGTGGTGGTAAACGCACAGCAAACCTATTGTTGGTCAGGGTGGTGCTGGCCCTTTTGTTGTTAGGCGTCGTAGTTTATGGCGTTTGGAATGGCGACCTAGGTGTGTCAGCACCCTGGCACGCCGATAATCGCACCGCGACTCAATAAATCTTGCGCTCTAAGACCATGTGAACAAAACTCGCCGGAAGATATCTCAGCGTCTGATTTAGTTGATCAAGTCCACCCTGTCATTGAATGTGTAAGCGGCCCGAAATCTAGACCTAGTCTTGGTCACCTCGGCAAAAAAAAACCTCGCATTCGCGAGGCTTTTTTGTAGCAAGTATTTTTACTACAGTGCTATCGCTCTTATTGCCGTCTAATCCTTAGCTACCAAGGATGTAAACAAACAAGAACAGACCCAGCCAAACCACATCGACAAAGTGCCAGTACCAAGCAGCAGCTTCAAACCCAAAACAGTCATCCGGCTTGAAATGACCTTTGATGGCTCGAATCAGCATAACCAGCAGCATAAAAGTACCCAGGGTCACGTGCGCACCATGGAAACCCGTTAACATGAAGAAGGTCGTACCGTAGATACCCGCGGTCAAGGTTAACCCGAGTTCTGCGTAGGCATGTTCATATTCCAGTACCTGACAGATCAAAAAGGCGATACCGAGTCCTACAGTGAGCGCCAACCAACCTACGAGCTTGCTTCGGTTACCTTCGTTTAGGCCATGGTGAGCCATGGTTACAGTGAAACTGGAGCTAACAAGCAGCACGGTATTGACGAGCGGCAAACCATACCAACCCATGGGTTCAAGGGCGCCAGGAAAACGCGTTGGATCCGGCGTATCGACCATCGGCCATGCACCCACGAAATCGGGATAGAATAGATAGTCAGAGGGGACTCGGTTGCCTTCACCACCTAACCAAGGCACGACGAAGAATCGGACATAAAACAACGCACCAAAGAAAGCGCCAAAGAACATGACTTCGGAGAAAATGAACCAGCTCATGCCCCAAACGTAAGATCGGTTCATCTGGTCACTGTAAAGTTTGGCCTGGTTCTCTTCGATCACCTTACTGAACCAGACAAACAAGGTCGCCGCCAATACTAACCCGCCGATAAGTAAGACCCAGGTGCCGAAAGAACTATCAACCCCGGCCGTCATCTCGTTGAGCATGTTGCCCATGCCAAACACGGTGAGAAAAATCCCCAAGGAAGCAAAAATAGGCAGTTTGCTGTCAGTGGGGACGTAATACGATTCGTAAGTTGCGTCATTTGCCATGTTTAATCTCCATCAAATTCGGCGCGGGTCTGCCTATTCTGCCGCTACTGCGGGCTGATCCTGGGGTTGCTCTGTAATATCGAACAATGTGTAAGATAACGTGAGTGTCTCAATCTCTGGAGGCACGTCGCGATCAATTATAAACCTCAACGGCATGTCCAGTGATTCACCAGCAGCCAGTTGTTGTTGCTCAAAACAAAAACATTCGGTCTTGTGTAAATAGGTGGCGGCCATAAACGGCGTGACACTCGGTACCGCTTGAGCCGTCATCGTCGTACGTGCAGGATTTCTGACGTAAAAATTCGTGATATTTAACTCGCCCGGGTGAACCTTCATCGAACGCACCTGAGGCCTAAAGTCCCAGGACATATCGACGTTATTATTGGTTAAAAACTGGATCGTTATGAGCCGGTCTTTATCAATTGTTTCCACCGTTGACTGCGTATATTGATCACCAGTCTTGCCGTTCAAACCGGTTATCTCACAAAACACCGTATATAAGGGCACCAGAGCAAACCCAAAGCCGAACATACCGAAGGCAACTAGCACCAGCTTCAGGACGGTTCTCGGTTTTGGGACTGACTCTGTCATAGTGTTTTTCCTTACGCTCTAGTTAACCGTGCGCTTCTTTAAGATCGACTTCATCCGGATGAGAAAACGTGTGGTATGGCGCAGGCGATGGAATCGTCCATTCCAGACCGTGCGCACCATCCCAAACTTGCGCCGTTGCTTTCTTGCCTGTCTTGATACATTTAATCACGATAAACAAAAACAACAGCTGCGAGAACCCAAACAAGAATGCGCCGACACTGGACACCATGTTGTAGTCGGCAAACTGCAGCGCATAGTCAGGAATTCGACGCGGCATACCCGCTAGACCAATAAAGTGTTGTGGAAAGAAGGTGACGTTGACGCCCACAAACGATAACCAGAAGTGGGTTTTGCCCAAGGTCTCGTCGTACATGTTGCCGGTCCATTTTGGCAGCCAGTAATATACTGCAGCCATGATCGAGAAGATCGAACCTGGCACCAAGACATAGTGGAAGTGTGCGACCACAAAATAAGTGTCCTGGTACTGGAAGTCAGCTGGCGCTATAGACAACATCAGTCCCGACAATCCACCGATGGTGAACAAAATAACAAACGCAATGGCGAACAGCATGGGCGTTTCAAAGCTCATTGAGCCCTGCCACATTGTTGCTATCCAGTTGAATACTTTCACGCCGGTGGGTACCGCGATCAGCATAGTGGCATACATGAAATAAAGCTCGCCCGCTAAAGGCATACCCACAGTGAACATGTGGTGAGCCCAAACGATGAAAGACAAAAAGGCAATTGACGAAGTCGCATAAACCATTGATGCGTAGCCGAACAGGCGCTTACGGGCAAACGTCGGGATAATCGCAGAGACAACACCAAACGCCGGCAAGATCATGATGTAGACCTCCGGGTGACCGAAGAACCAGAACACATGCTGGAACAGCACGGGATCACCACCGCCGCCAGCATTAAAGAATGCCGTGCCGAAATGAATATCCATCAACATCATTGTTACAACACCCGCCAGAACCGGCATCACCGCAATCAACAAATAAGCCGTGATCAACCACGTCCAGACAAATAGAGGCATCTGCATCAGCGTCATGCCCGGTGCGCGCAGATTCAGGATGGTTACGACCACGTTAATAGAGCCCATGATGGATGAAATACCCATCAAGTGAACCGCAAAGATAAAGTAGGTAACGCTCGGTGGCGCAAAGTCAGTGGATAAGGGCGCATAGAAGGTCCAACCAAAATTAGGACCACCGCCATCCATGAATAACGTACTTGCCAGCATGGTAAAGGCAAACGGCAATATCCAAAAGCTGTAGTTATTCATTCTTGGTAACGCCATGTCAGGCGCGCCGATCATCATTGGCACTAGCCAGTTAGCCAACCCAACAAAGGCGGGCATAACCGCACCAAACACCATGATCAACCCGTGCATAGTCGTCATCTGGTTAAAGAACGCAGGCTCGACGAGCTGCAGCCCAGGCTGGAACAGCTCTGCACGAATCACCAGGGCGAAGGTTCCGCCGAGGAGAAACATGGCAAAGCTAAACCATAGGTACAGAGTACCAATGTCTTTATGGTTGGTGGTAAACACCCATCGCATCAGGCCCTTGGCCGGACCGTGGTGATGGTCGTCGTGATGATGTTCTTCGATAATTGCGCTCATCCTGAATCTCCTGACTACTGGCCGGTGCTCATCATGTTGTTCACTTCTCGTGGCTGGATGGAATCACCCATGTTATTGCCCCAAGCGTTTCTCTCGTAGACTACGACTGCAGCAATTTCAGCCGCATTCAACTGCCCCTTAAAGGATTGCATCGCAGTACCCGCTTTACCATTCAAGACAATATCCAGATGGTCAGCTATCGGGCCAACGGCAAGTCCTTGCCCAACGAGGGACGGGAATGCGGGTGGCAGACCTTGTCCGTTCTTCTGATGACACGCCGCACAGACTCGGCCGTAAACCTCTTCCCCTTTCGCCATCAACTCGTCCTGGGACCACTCTTTGCCCACAGTTTCATAGACCTGGCGGGCTTCTTCTTGCTTGCTTGCCAGCCAGGTGTCGTATTCAGCTCGCTCTACCGCGCGAACTACGACGGGCATAAAGCCATGCTCTTTGCCGCACAATTCAGCACACTGGCCGCGATAAGTACCCGGCGTATCCACGACTGTCCAGGCTTCATGAACAAAGCCCGGTATTGCGTCGCGCTTGATCGCAAAATCAGGCACCCACCAGGCGTGCAAAGTGTCGCCGGAGGTCACCAGAAAACGTACGCGAGTATTGATCGGAATGACCAGTTCGTTGTCCACATCCAACAGGTAATGCTCGCGCTTGCGAATCTCATTTGTGATTTCTTCCTGAGGGGTCAGCAGAGAGCTGATAAACTTCACTTCCTTGGTAGGATCGTCATTCAGGTAGGTGTACTGCCATTTCCACTGCAGACCGCGAACCTCAATGTCGATTTCGGAATTACCAGCATCGTACATAGCCGTGAGCGTGGTCGTCGCTGGGATTGCCATAGCGACCAAAATAATGACGGGCACAATGGTCCAAAGAATCTCGATTTTGGTGTTGTCGTGGAAATCGGCGGGCACTGCACCCAGAGACTTTCTATGCACCAACATAGAATAGATCATCACCGAAAATACCACCACACCAATCACCACGCAGACCCAAAAGATCAGCATATGCAGGTCGTATACCTGACGGCTAATATCGGTAACCCCTTGTCTCATGTTCACCGACCAATCAGCGTGTACAACGCTGCTGGGCAGTAGCAGCGACAAAGCAACTAACAACTTACTCTGTTTCGCTTTATCCATCCCAAGAACTCCAATTTTGAATAAACACCATCCGGGCAGCCAATGCTGGCCGGACATTAAACCTTTCGTAACTAATTCGATGCTACTTACGCAGTCGAAACGATTACGGTTTACGCTCGCAACCTACCCTATATTGACTGGCAAACCCCCGAGACGCGGGAAATCGAGCGCATCCTACCACGATCGCCCCAGCAGGCGTAACTTATCACTCTCCTGGATATGCAATATCACGAAACTGTATAGACTGGAAACCGGCGCAATTATATCAACGCACGCGGCTTTCTCAAGGGTCCGGCGCACTAAATATGCAGCTATTCAACTAAATGTAGAAGAATTCTTGGCGTTTTTGGACCTCGGCAACCCAACGAAGTCTGCCTACCGCGACTCGCTCCCTTGAACAGGCTGGGCATTAGTCACGTAACTTGATGGGCTGCCAGTCACTCACAACTTCCGCGGTATCGGCCGACGTTAGATCACCCAGGTTCTGGCTGAAATCGCACTGATTACAATGGCGGCTCTGACCGTCGACGGTTTGCAGCACATAGATAAGATCTTCAACGCCGCATTGGGGACAGATAGCGCCTGCGATAAATCGTTTTCGACTAGTCAAGGATGCCTTCCTGACGCAGCAGCGCGGTGATCTCAGGCTCTCTGCCCATAAACGCCACAAACATGTCCATGGGTGCCTCGGACCCGCCCTGCTCAAGAATCGTCGCCAAGAATTTCTCACCGGTCTGGCGATTGAAGATCCCCTCTTGCTGGAATCTCGAGAACGCATCTGCCGACAAGACCTCAGCCCACTTATAGCTGTAATACCCTGCAGCATAGCCGCCACCGAAGATATGACCAAAACCATGTTGAAACCGATTGAAAGGCGCTGTTTGCGTGACGGCAACTCGGGATCTGACTTCGTCTAACAAACTCTGTATTTGTTGCGGTTGAGTGGGATCAAACTCACACCGTAAGCGGAAATCAAACAGGGAAAACTCCACTTGACGCACCATCTGCATGGCAGATTGGAAGTTTTTTGCTGCCAATACTTTTTGCAATAACGCTGTTGGTAACGGCTCACCTGTTTCATAGTGACCCGATATGAACGCCAGGGCCTCCTCTTGCCAGCACCAGTTCTCCATGAACTGACTGGGCAGCTCCACCGCATCCCACGCGACGCCGTTGATGCCGGAAACATCCGCGCAAGCAACTCGAGTCAGCATATGATGCAGGCCATGGCCAAACTCATGGAATAATGTGACGACTTCATCGTGGGTCAGCAATGCTGGCTGACCGCCCACTGGCGCAGAAAAATTGCACGTCAGATAAGCTACAGGTAATTGCAGGCTGCCATCAGCGCGCCGACGTCGAACTCGGCAATCATCCATCCAAGCACCGCCCTGTTTGTGCTGGCGGGCATAAAGATCTAGGTAAAAACGCGCAATCAAAGCACCATTTTTGAAAATGTTATAGGTCGTCACATCTGGGTGCCAGGTTTTGATGTCCTCGACCTGCACGATCTCCAGATCAAACAACCGTTTGACCACCTCGAACATACCCAGAATGACAGTCGGCGCTGGCAGATAGGGGCGCAATGCCTCATCTGAAACACTGAACTTACTTTCTTTGAGCTTCTCAGCATAAAAACCCAGATCCCAGGGGTTGATGTCCGCTGCGCCGAATGTGGTTCTTGCGAATTCACAGAGCTCGTCAAATTCAGTGACCGCTGCCGGTTTTGCATGGCTCGCCAAGTCGTCCAAAAACGTCAATACCTGATCCGTAGACTGGGCCATCTTGGTCGCCAACGACAGCTCCGCATAGTTGTCAAAACCCAGTAACCGGGCCTTTTCTTTTTCTAACGTCAAGATCTCAGTCATCACCTGAGAGTTATCCCACTGCCCAGCATTCGGCCCGAGATCTGACGCTCGCGTCACATAGGCCTCATACATCTCTCGACGTAATGGCTGATTTTCACAGTAGGTCAGGACCGGCATATAGCTGGGGAATTCCAGGGTGAATAGATAACCCTGCTCGCCCCGTTGCTCAGCGGTTTGGCTGGCAAGCGCCAGGGCGCTGGCCGGCAAGCCCGCTAACTCAGATTCGTCACTGATCAGTTTCGACCAAGCCATGGTCGCATCAAGCACATTGTCGTTGAATTGACCCGACAACGCCGCGAGTCGTTTACCAATCTCCGCAAACCGCTGCTGTTGTTCGCGCGGCAAATCGATACCAGACAAGCGAAAATCTCGCAGGGCATTATCCAGCGCCTTGCGTTCGGCCTTACCCAGTTGTGCATATTCGGCGCTCGCGGCAATCGCCTCATAGGCCTTAAATAGTCTTGGGTTCTGGCCTAGAGCCGTCTCGTATTCAGACAGCCTCGGCAGACACCCATTCCAAGCCTCGCGCAATTCGGGGGTATTCACCACCGCGTTCATATGTCCCACCGCCGAGTAGGCTTGCCGAAGCTCGTCTTCCATCTGCTCGATCACACTCACCAGACCTGACCAAGTCGTTTGACCGGCGTCCAGCAGCTCATCAATTGCCCGCAGATTGGCGGCCAGACGCGCCTCAATGGCCGGCAAAACGTGTTCCGGCTTTATCAAATCAAAGGGCGGCAATTCGTGGGTTTCGAGCAATGGATTATTCATCGTCAATTCTCAATGTTAAGTGGCACGAAGCATTGCCATCACTGGCTGCGTCTTCACGCTTAAGCCAAACCAGATCTCAAAAGCCAAGGCCGCCTGCTCAACGAGCATACCCAAGCCATCACTGGTCACAGCCGCCCCATGAGCCTGACACCACCGGTTAAAGTCGGTGGCCTGCTGGCTATAAACCATATCGTAAACATGACTGTCGCGACCAATGACGCGCGCCGGAATCGCAGGCAACCTACCCGTTAAGCCGGCTGAGGTACCATTGATCACCAGGTCATAGTCGGACTCTAACTCAGCACTGGTGGTGAAGCCCAAGGGGCCTTCAAACTGATCAACCAATGCCGCTGACTTCGCCGGGGTTCGATTCCATAGATGCACTTGTTCGGGCTCGGCTGCCAACAGACTGCCGAGTACGCCTCGCACCGCACCACCAGCACCCAAGACCAGTATTCGCTTCCCACGCAACTGCCAGCTCAGATTATCTGTGATATCTGTGACCAACCCAGGGCCATCCGTGTTGTCACCGAACAGCTCACCATTAGCCAACACGTCGATGGTATTCACGGCCTCGGCGAGGCGGGCATTGTCTGACACCGAGTCAGCAAGCTGATAGGCGTCAAATTTAAACGGCACTGTGATGTTAAAGCCCTTCGCGCCATCCGCGATAAACCTTCGAGCGCCAGCCTCAAAGCCGTCCAGTGGCAGCTCAATCTTGTCATAACGAATATCGATACCCACTTGGCTTGCAAAGGCCCGGTGAATTCGAGGGGATTGACTATGCCCAATGGGATGGCCAAACACGGCTAAACCGTGCATCACGACGACCCCGGCTGGCTCGCGGCTCGAATCACCGCGCCACTAACTAGATCACGAATCTCACTGGCGCCATCCTGGCCGCCGAGTTCACCGGGAACAATATAGTCAATCGCTGCATGGAAATATCGCTGCAACATCAAGATCGACAATGCCGGTTTTTTGCCACTCGGGTTCGCGGAAGTCGAGACGATGGGTTGCCCCAAACAAGCACAGATCCCCTGCACTACAGGATGCGCGGAAACCCGTATCGCGACCTTATCGCTTTCGCCGGCAATCCAGTCAGGTACTCGCTGACTGCGGGGTACAAGGTAAGTCACTGGGCCCGGCCAGGTCTGCTGCAGCAAAGCACGCTGAGCTGCGGTGATTTGACCAATATAGCCTTCCACTTGCTCAAAGCTGGCACCGATCAGGATCAAGCCCTGGCGCCAGCTGCGTTGCTTCATCAATAAAATTCGATCGACGGCAGGTCGATTTTCCGGCAAACAGCCCAAACCCCAGACGCCTTCAGTGGGGTAAGCGATCACTTCACCCTGTTGTAACCGGGTCGCGACCATCTTGAAACGCCAGGTCTGGGGATGCACCATTGGAGTCGATGAATTCCTAAATGTCGAGATTGTGGTTCTTCTGACGGATCGCTTCGGCATTCGCTGCCCGCTCTGCTAGTAGCCGACCATGCAATGCTTCGTCCGCCAGCGCCAGCATTTGGGCCGCCAGGTAGCCCGCGTTCTTCGCGCCGGCCTTACCAATAGCAACAGTGGCAACAGGCACACCGCCCGGCATCTGCGCTGTCGAGAGTAGCGCGTCGAGACCCTGCAATGGGCCTGAGTCAATAGGCACGCCGATCACGGGCTTGAGCGTATGGGCCGCCACTGCACCTGCGAGATGCGCTGCCATACCCGCGCCAGCTATAAATACTGCGCAACCACGCTGCTCAGCATCAAGGATAAAGTCTCTGGTGTCTTCCGGAGTACGATGGGCAGAAGTGACGCGCACTTCATATCTGACACCTAAATTCTTCAAGACCTCACAACCAGCCTTCATGACGGGTAAATCGGAATCCGAGCCCATTAAAATTGCAACGAATGGCGACGACATACTTTGATACTCTGCTGACTTAAAGGGACCGGAAACTTAACCTAGTCTATGTCGGCTTTCAAGAACTGCCGATATATTTTGCGACCGACTATTACCAGAGCTTTGCTATGCGATACCCCCCCAAGCCCAATTCAACCAGACCGACAATTTCGAGTTCCACCAACGTCCTCATAACTTCGCTCACAGACACGCCTATCAGCTCGGCCAATCGATCCTGGGTCTGAGGCTCCAGATCCAAGACGCTAAGCAGTTGGGTCTGCACTGGCGTCAGCCCATCGCTGGAATCGGAGCGCACCTGTTCAACACTAACCATCGACTCCAGGTCCAGTTCTTCCAGAACATCTTGTTCGTGAGCCGTGAGCTTTGCGCCGTCACGCAACAGTTGATGGCAGCCTTCGCTGAGCTTGCTAAGGACCGAACCCGGCACGGCAAAAACCTCCCTGCCTTGCTCCATCGCTAAACGCGCGGAGATCAGTGAGCCGCTCTTGAGTCGCGCCTCAACAACCAAGGTGCCTAAGCTCAGTCCGGTAACCACTCGATTACGTTGCGGAAAATGATTCGGTGCGGCGGTGGTGCCCGGTGGAAATTCAGAAACAATCAATCCACGATTCTGGATCTCAGCATACAGGCTGGCATGCTGTGATGGGTAGACTTGGTCTGGGCCGGTACCTAAGACAGCGATCGTGGCGCCGCCGCTGGCCAAACTGGCGGCATGGGCAATCCCATCAATACCCAGAGCCATGCCGCTGGTGATCGCCAGACCCCGATCAACCAGCCGGCCTACCAGGTGCTTAACCACAGACCGGCCATACTGAGTCGGATGACGGCTGCCGACAACCGCAAGCTGGGAGGCGCGGAATATCCTTAGGTCGCCGACGCAGAATAAACCGATAGGTGGATCGTCAATTTGCCGCAGCAGCGGCGGGTAATCCAGCGACGCCCAATCTACGAAGAACCGCCGCGCGCCGGCGAGCCAGGCGAGATCCATTTCTACCTGTTGATGTAACGCAGGTGCCCGCAAGCGTTCTTGCAACCGCAATGCTACCGGGTATTTCAAACCGCACTTTGATCCGTGCTCTGAGGCCACGAAATGGTCACAGGCAGACTGGGCGTCGCCCAACAGCGCCAGCAAACGATGGCACAACCGCGGCTGCACCGCAGTTGCACGAATAAGCAGCAGATAAGAGTAGAGCAGCGCTTCAGTCGCTGCCACGCCACGTGTCCATATCGGTTTGCCCCATCAATGTAGAGGCCTTACCTTAACAACAGGAATCCGCGCCCGTCGACTGGCGACTACCTAGGGGTTTTGGAGCAAATCGCCGACACTCACTGGCTCTTTTGCCTCTAGCACGAGACCATAAGACATTTTATCGAAAACCCTAAAGACCATCAAAAGGCCCACTCGCTCCGCTGGCATGCGAACTTGGTCGCCCGCCAGCTTGTCACGGACGATCGCACCCTGTTTAAAGATCGCCAGGACATTACCTACCGCCAGACCCGATCGCACGCCGCGGTTTACCGTGACCACGTGGTTTTTACCTACCTGAGTAGCATTACCGACAATCGTCATAATCGAGCCACTAACCGCCGCTGTTGGCGCGGCAGGGTAAAACATCGACTCAACCCGGCGCTCTTCTGTGGGCAATAGTCGATCGCCCAATCTGACATCAGCCTTGACCGCGCCCAGGCTCATGGTAACGATATTATCGTCACGTTCTAGCACCGTTGCGACACCCAGTTCTTGAGCCTCGTAGCCAAGAATTTCTTTAGTTTCCGGGTCTTGATAAATTTGGCCGGACCGAAACACACCATACACTGTCGTATCCTGGACCCATTCTCCGCGCGCGTAAAATTCATCACCAGGCCCAAAAATCAGTCGGTCTGATTTATTCGCCAGGATGTAAGGTGCCTGCTCCAGTGTCTGCGCTTCAACGATTCGCCCAGCATTCAGCAGGCCCGCAATAGCGTCTAAGGGGATTGCTGGTATCGAGCTCGTCAGCGGCTCGGATCTGATCCTAGGGCTGGCTTTAACATCTCCATTGGGTATCGGTGTCAACCGCACGGTACGGGCCTCATCGCCCCTAGACAGCAGCAACTGGGGCTCACCGTCCACATAACGCAGCATGATCTCATCACCGGGATAAATCAGGTGTGGATTCTCAATCTCGGGGTTCACTCGCCAGATCTCCGGCCAACGCCAAGCCTGCGCCAGAAACATCGACGAGATATCCCACAAGGTATCGCCTTTTTGCACGAGGTAGCGATCGGGATGGCCGGGTTTTAGAATATCGTTGGCCGCAAGGCTGACTTGACTTAGTAGCAGGTTGACAACAACAGCGATAAGAATTTTTCGCATAGGGCGAATCCCATCCTCAAAACGCGTACAATATCAGGTAATTCTAGACGACACATCTGTGATCAGATGAGCTGAATTGCCAACTTGAACATGATCTTCATCAAATTATTTACACTATTATTACAGGGTTAGAACTGAACGCCATGGCGCTATTAAATATCTTGGAATTCCCGGATCCCCGGTTGAGAACCGTCGCTGAACCCGTCAAGGACGTCAACGGCAAAATCGCGATGCTCGCCGACAACATGCTCGAGACAATGTACGCGGCGCCTGGCATCGGTTTGGCTGCAAGCCAGGTAAACATGCACCTGCGGCTTCTGGTGGTGGATGTTTCTGAGGATAATTCATCGCCGCTGGTGCTGATCAATCCAGAGATCATTGCACGTGAAGGCGAGATTGAAACGAACGAGGGTTGCTTGTCTATCCCCGGTTATTTCGAGCCCGTATACCGGTCAGAAAAAATAGAAGTCACGGCCATTGACCGCGAGGGCAACCCTTTTACCCTGACGGCAGACGACCTTCTGTCGGTTTGCATTCAGCATGAAATGGACCATCTCGAGGGAAAATTGTTCGTCGACTATATCTCTGATACCAAACGCCAGATGATTCGCAAAAAATTACTCAAACAGCGCAAGCACCGTGAATAGGCCTAAAAGTTGAACCTATTGTTTGCCGGTACGCCCGATTTTGCTGCTGATCATCTCGGTGCGCTGATTGCCAGCGAGCACCATATTGTTGGCGTCATCACGCAGCCCGACAAACCGGGCAAGCGGGGCAAGCAGAGTGTACCAAGTGCTGTTAAGCGCCTGGCTGAACAACATCAGTTGCCGGTTCTACAGCCACTGCGCTTGCGCCGCAGCGACATTGAACACCTGGATGTCGATCTGATGGTTGTGGTCGCGTACGGGCAAATTCTCAAACCTGAAGTCCTGGCCTACCCCCGGCTGGGCTGCATCAATGTGCACGGCTCACTCTTGCCCCGTTGGCGTGGCGCAGCGCCCATCCAGCGGGCTATCCTGGCTGGCGATACGGAGTCTGGTGTCTGCATCATCCAAATGGACGCGGGGCTAGATACGGGCGACGTCTTGTTGTGCGCAAAAACTGACATCGCCTCGACAGACACCAGCGGAAGTCTAGCCGCGAAACTTAGCGAGCTCGGCACTCGCGCCTTGCTAACTGCGATTGAGCAAATTGCCGCTGGCACTACTCAACCAAAACCACAGCCTAATGGGGCGACCTATGCCCACAAGATTGAAAAGCACGAAGCTCAAATCGATTGGTCCCGGCAAGCCAGTGAAATCGAGCGAATGGTCCGTGGCTATAACCCTGAGCCGATCGCGTTCACGGAACTCAATGGCCTCAGAATGAAGATCTGGGCTGTCGAATGTGCCAGCGCGGAGACTCAGGCATTAGCGAGCAGCACCCAGCAAGCACAACCTGGCGAGATTCTCGCCGTCTCAAAACGCGGCGTGCTCGTCGCTTGCGGCACCGATGCACTCTGGTTGACCGCTGTTCAGTTACCCCTGGGCAAGGGCAGCATCCTCACCGGTGCCGATATACTCAATGCACGCAAGGCACTCTTTATGCCTGGCACGAAACTTTCCTGATGCAAGAATACCAATCCGCCGTTAGAGTCCTCAGCGCTGTCGTTATCGACGGCAAGTCCATGGATAGTCAGTTCAATAGTGGTGATTCGCCGCTGAGTAAACAAATCAGCTACGGCGTAATTCGCGACTATTATCATCTCAACGCCCTCCTCGAGCAGCTGTTGAAGAAGCCGTTAACCGGCAAGAACATTAACGTTCACCTACTGCTATTAGCTGGTCTTTATAGCGTTAATAACCTTAATCGACCCGCGCACGCCAGCGTCAATGCCACCGTGAATGCCACTAAAGGCTTAAAACTCCCCTGGGCTAAAGGGCTTGTGAACGGCGTGCTGCGCAATTATTTGCGCAATCAAGCTCACATTGAAACCAGCATCGAGGGTGACGTACAAGCCCAATCAAACCATCCAGAGTGGCTCCTCACGCGAATCAAGACAGCCTGGCCAGATCAACAGGAGGCCGTCATCGCTGCCAATAACGCACGGCCGCCGATGACGCTGCGAGTCAATCAACAACGACTCACTACCGCTGCCTATTTGGACCTTCTGGCTGTCAGTAACATCAGCGCGCGTCTTGCTACTCACGCCCCTTCCGCTATCTATCTCGACGCGCCCATCAGCGTGAACCTGCTACCTGAATTCGAGCATGGCTATGCCAGCGTGCAGGATGAAGCATCGCAACTAGCAGCCGGACTGTTAACCCCTGCTGCCGGTATGCGGGTGCTCGATGCCTGTGCTGCGCCAGGCGGAAAAACCAGCCATATTTTAGAATCCTTTCCCGGCATCGCTCTCACAGCCCTAGATCTGGAAGAACACCGATTGGTCAGCGTTGCTGAGAACTTAAAACGCCTGGATCTCAAAGCAGACTGCGTCGCCAGTGATTTGCGGGATTTTGTTCCTGCGGCACTTTTTCAGCGGATCCTGTTAGATGCACCCTGCTCAGCAACCGGGATTATCCGACGCCACCCGGATATTAAGTTGCTGCGCAGAAATTCAGATATTGATAAGCTGGCGGCTACTCAGCTTGAGCTGCTCAACGCCGCCTGGGCACTGCTAGCGCCTGGCGGTATTTTGGTCTATTCAACCTGCTCGATATTGCCCACTGAAAATGAAGACGTGATGAGACAATTTTGTAATGCGACTACTGACGCTGTTTTGATCCCTATTGAAGCCGAATGGGGCCATGGCCAGAAGTATGGCAGACAACTACTGCCCGATTTGGTCGGGCACGATGGGTTTTATTATTCGAGAATCGCCAAGGCCGTACAGCCATGAAAATTATCATTCTTGGTGCCGGCGAAGTTGGGGGCAACCTTGCCCAAAATCTCACCAAAGAAGCCAGTGATATTACCGTCGTCGACCATGATGCTGATCGCTTGAGAGAGTTGCAGGATCGCATTGATATTCGAACTGTTCGTGGCATGGGGTCGCACCCCGACGTACTGCGCCAAGCAGGCGCCGAAGATGCGGACATGCTCATTGCCGTGACGAATAGCGATGAGGTGAATATGGTGGCTTGTCAGGTCGCCTACTCTGTATTTCATACACCAACAAAAATCGCGCGCATTCGGTCAACCACCTATCTTGAGTACGGCATTTTTCGTAATGAAGCCATGCCCGTCGACTTTTTGGTCAACCCCGAGCAAATTGTGACCCATGATATTTGCCGTCTAATTGACAACCCAGGTGCACTCCAGGTGATGGATTTCGCTGATGGCCAGGTCCAGCTTGTGGGGATCAAAGCCCATTATGGTGGCCCCCTCATAGACCAAGAGCTACGTTATCTGCGTCAGCACATGCCCACAGTTGATACCCGCGTTGCTGCGATATTTCGAAAAAATCGGCCGATCATTCCTCAGGGCGACACGGTGATCGAGGCTGAAGACGAAGTCTTTTTTATTGCTGCAGCCGGTGATATTCAAGCGGTAATGAGCGAAATGCGTCGAACCGAGAGACCCAATCGGCGGCTAATCATTGCCGGCGGAGGGCATATCGGTCTTGGTCTGGCTCGAGCACTGGAACATCGTTACGGCGTCCGAGTCATAGAGCGCAGTCGCCAGCGTTGTTATGAGTTGTCAGAATCTCTGGACCGGGCCATCGTCCTGGCCGGGGATGCCTCCGATAGAGAACTACTGCTGGAAGAAAACATTGAAGAAACCGATGTGTTTTGCGCCGTGACTAACGATGACGAAGCCAACATTATGTCCGCGATGCTGGCAAAGAGTCTGGGCGCCCGCAAGGTGATCGCGTTGATCAACAACCCCGCTTACGTTGATTTGATTGAGGGAAGCAATATCGATATCGCGATTTCACCGCAACAAGCGACTCTCGGTAGTATTCTCACTCACATCCGTCGCGGTGATGTGGTCAAGGTTCACTCCCTTCGCCGGGGAGCCGCCGAGGCTATCGAGGCTATCGCCCACGGCGACCGCAGAAGCTCAAAGGTCGTGGGAAGAAAAATCGAGGAAATTGATTTGCCCCCGGGCGCTAATATTGGCGCCATCGTCCGAGGTCGCGACGTTATCATCGCTCATGATGATGTCGTTGTTGAGCCCGATGACCATGTCATCCTGTTTCTGGTCGACAAAAGCCGAATCAGCGAAGTCGAGAAGCTGTTTCAGGCACCCTTCACTTTTTTCTGACGGTAACCCATGCATATTCAAATTGCCTTCAGAATACTTGGCAGCCTCCTGATGATCTTCAGTTTGACCATGTTGCCGCCGATCCTGGTTTCCTGGTTATTTGCCGACGGCGTCAGCATTATCTTTATCGATACTTTCGCCTTGACGTTTTCCGCGGGCGCGGTCTTATTCGGCTTGTTTCGAAAACACCATCAAGAAATGCGAACCAAAGACGGCTTTCTTATCACATTTTTATTTTATATGGCGCTGGGCTGCTTCGGCGCGATTCCCATGGTCCAGGAGAGTGGTATCAACCTAAGCTGGCCAGACGCGCTGTTTGAGTCCTTTTCAGGGCTCACCACCACCGGCGCAACCGTCATTACCGGGATCGATGATTTACCCGCCTCAATCCTGTTTTATCGCCAACAACTGCAGTGGCTCGGCGGTATGGGCATCATCGTACTCGCTGTTGCCATACTACCCATGCTGGGCATTGGTGGGATGCAGCTTTATCGAGCAGAAACGCCCGGGCCTTTAAAGGACAGCAAGCTCACCCCGAGAATCAAGCAAACAGCCGTCGCTCTGTGGTCTATTTATATTGGTCTCACCGTAGCCTGTGCCGCCGCTTACTGGATCGCGGGCATGTCCTTGTTCGATGCAATCTGCCACAGTTTTTCGACTATCGCCATCGGCGGTTTCTCAACCCACGACGCAAGCATCGGTTACTTCGACTCCGTAGCGATTGAGATGGTTGCGATCTTTTTTATGGCGCTTGCGGGTATCAATTTCGGGCTGCATTTTTTTGGCTGGAGGGAACGTACGGTTTTGCATTATCTTCGCGACGATGAGGTTTTCTTCTACCTGTTGTTACTCGTCATTGGCACCGTTATCGTCACGGCTGGACTCGTATCATTCGGTACCTACGAGATGCCAACTGCATTTCGATTTGCCGCTTTTGAAGTGGTATCGATTTTCACAACCACCGGCTTCGCGACCGCCGATTTCAGTACCTGGCCAAACATGCTGCCGTATCTGATATTTCTCGGCGCGTTTACCGGCGCTTGTGCCGGATCTACCGGTGGTGGCATGAAAGTCATGCGCGTCATGCTGATCTGCAAACAGGGGATTCGAGAAATTCACCGGTTGATTCATCCCAATGCTATCTTCCCCATCAAACTCAATCGTCGCCCTGTCTCAGCTGGGGTTATCGATTCTGTCTGGGGGTTCTTCTCGATCTACGTGGTGATTTTCTTATTTATGTTGCTGGCCATGATGGCCTGCGGTCTGGATTTCAGCAGTGCATTTTCAGCGGTCGGCGCAACCATTAATAATCTTGGGCCAGGCCTTGGCAGCGTCGCTCAACACTACGGCGACATCAGCGATACCGCGAAACTCATCCTGTGCTTTTCCATGATGCTCGGTCGCCTCGAGATCTTTACGTTGCTGGTCTTGTTTACCCCGATGTTCTGGCGCAAATAGCTTCTATAGCGGCAGAATACCCGTCTCATGGCGGCTAATCAGTAAAGTGGAATGCTGCCCTCAGGGTAGCGGCGAAAACGTTTGTACTCCCACTGGTATTGCTTCGGATCAATCCGCACACATTGTTCAATGCTCTTGTTAAGCCCTAGCATTGATTGCATGGAGTCATCGGCGTACACGTCCGCATCAGGAATACCGAACCGCACGGTAAAGCCTTGCCCGCCAGGCTCACGAATAACAACACACGTGACCACCCTGGCGCCGGTTTTTTGGATCAATCGGGTCAGCAGCCGGTCGGTGAACGCTGGCCGTCCAAAAAATGGCACGAACTCGCCGCTGCTGGGCACCTGATCAGGCAAGACGGCGACGACACGACCCTCTCGCAAGCGCCGGTATAGTTGCGCTACGCCGGCGCGGTTAGTGGGCACCATTTCATTCCCAAAATTCTTTCGCACCGCTGCCATAATCGGTCGCAAATAGGCCTTCGCCGGGGGCTGATACAAGGCTGTCATGGGCTGGCGGCGCGCAAAAAATACATTCAGCAACTCCCAATTACCGAAATGGGGCAGCAGAATAACGACGCCGTTCCCCAGTGCAATCGCCTCATCCAATAGAGATTCGCCTTCCACCTTGTTGATCCAGCTGTCAATTCGGCGCCGAGAACCGAGCCAAATAGCCGGTGTTTCCATGATCGTCTGCCCCATGTGCTGCAGGCTGGATTTGACAAGATGATCCGGCTTCATGTCAGCGGGAAACATATCGCAGGCTCGAAGGTTAATCTCTGTGACGCTCGCGGCACGCGCCTTGAACCAGAACAAGCAGGTACCCAGGCGCCGACCGAGCCACTGGCTTAAGCCCAGTGGTAAACTCGCCAGGCAGCGCAAGAGGACCCATACCATGATGACAGCAATAGGGTTGGGCGGTAGACCTTCATTAATTTCGTTACTCATGGACAGGCAGCCGCACAGTCGCGATGCCGGTGGCAAGAAACGAGATGGTCATTTACCATGCCCGTCGCCTGCATCAACGCATAACAAATCGTGGTGCCGACAAATTTGAAGCCATCGGCTTTTAGACGCTTACTCAACGCATCTGACACGGCAGTCTTCGCCGGTACATCAGCGATTGAGACGAATTGATTTTGAATGGGCCGACCATCCACGAAGTCCCAAAGATAATCCTTAAACTGGCGGCCTGAATCCAAAATGGCAAGATAACTGCGCGCATTTGTAATACAGCTGTCAATTTTCAACCGATTGCGCACGATGCCCGCATTGCCGAGCAACTCGGCTTTCTTTTGGTCGCCGTAACGGGCGATCAATTCTGGATCAAAACCGTCTAAGGCCAACCGATAGTTCTCTTGCTTGCGCAGAATCGTGATCCAGCTGAGTCCGGCCTGAGCGCCTTCGAGCAGTAAATACTCGAACAGCACTCGATCATCAAACTCGGGGTAACCCCAGACCTCGTCATGATAGCTTCGATAAAGCTCGTCACCCTGACACCAGTCACACCGAATCAAGTCTTCTGTTGCCATCCATAAACCCTCCAATTATACCGATCCACTGCTGATATCGAGCTTTCGGTGCCACCACCGGACCTTCCTGCATTATTCTACAGGACTTTATCGTCACGAACATTCGGCTACACCGATGGCCATGACTCCCACTCCTTCGGTATACTGAGCGCCATTTCATTGTTAGGCCAGATACATGAGCGTAGCCACTTTCCAGGACATGATTTTGACTCTGCAGCGCTACTGGGCAGATCAAGGCTGTGTATTAATGCAACCCTACGATATGGAGGTCGGTGCCGGGACCTTTCATCCAGCGACGTTCTTGCGCGCTATTGGTCCAGAAAGCTGGCAAGCGGCCTATGTTCAGCCATGCCGACGACCAACAGATGGTCGGTACGGCGAAAACCCCAACCGCTATCAATATTATTACCAGTTTCAGGTCATGCTTAAACCATCGCCAGAAAACATTCAGGCATTGTATCTCGACTCGCTACGTCACTTAGGCATAGACCCACTAGTACATGACATTCGTTTTGTCGAAGACAACTGGGAATCTCCGACGCTTGGCGCCTGGGGCCTCGGTTGGGAAGTCTGGATGGATGGCATGGAAATAACTCAATTCACCTATTTCCAACAGGTTGGTGGGCTCGAATGCTATCCCGTCACGGGTGAGATTACCTATGGTCTCGAGCGCCTGGCACTCTATCTGCAAGGCGTCGAAGATTTTCAGCAACTCATCTGGAGCAAATCTGATACGGCGACGGTGACCTATGCCGATGTCTTCCACCAGTATGAAGTCGAGATGTCTGCTTATAATTTTGATTACGCCGACGTCAACGCATTGTTTGCCCAATTCGATTTTTGCGAAGCAGAAACCACTCGGCTATTGGCTGCATCTTTGCCTTTGCCCGCTTATGAGTTTGTAATGAAAGCATCCCATGCATTCAATTTACTTGATGCTCGCCAAGCGGTTTCGGTAACAGAGCGACAAAGATTTATCTTACGGGTCCGAGCCCTTTCTCGGGCTGTCGCTCAAGCCTACTTTGATTCAAGGCAGGCACTCGATTTTCCGCTGGCCGATGACGCTATTAAGCAAACGCTTCTCCAGGAGGTGATCAGTGATAGTTAAAGATCTCTTATTTGAGTTGCAGACTGAAGAGCTTCCGCCAAAATCTCTTGGTCCATTGATCAAGTCTCTTGTGAATAATATTGACGCCGAACTTAAAAAATCTCAGTTCGATTTCAAGACTGTTACTAGTTACGCAACACCTCGACGGCTTGCTTTCCTCGTTTCTGATTTGGCAGAACAGCAACCTGACCAATCAATAGAGCGGCGCGGTCCAGCTTTACAGGCCGCCTATGATAGTGAGGGCAAGCCTTCGAAAGCGCTGACTGGATTTATGCGCTCTTGTGGACTGGACAACCCCGACATGCTGGAAAAGCTAGAAACATCCAAAGGCACTTGGCTGGTTTACCAACAACACAAACCTGGCGGCAATATACGAGAACTGATTGGCGACATCCTGTTAAAGAGTCTTAGCACGCTGCCAATCGATCGTAAAATGCACTGGGGCGCGAGCCGAGTTGAGTTTGTCAGGCCAGTACACTCCTTGATTCTTCTCTATGGCGAAGAAATTTTACCCGCAAGGATTCTCAATTGTGACTCTGGAAGAACGACTCTCGGCCATCGCTTCATGAGCAGTGGCTTAATCAACATCAAGTCTGCAAACGAGTATGCTGAGGTGCTCAGAGATAATTATGTGATTGTTGATTTCGAGGCCAGGAAATCACTCATCAGTGAGCAACTGGCTAAGGTTGAGGCGCTTGAAAATGCGCGTGTCATTATCGATCCAGAGTTACTTGATGAGGTCACGTCTTTGGTTGAGTGGCCCGTCGCTCTGAGCGGTAAATTCGACCCAGCATTTTTGAGTGTGCCAGGGGAAGCATTGATCTCAGCGATGAAATCGCACCAACGGTATTTTCATCTCGTGGATTTACAGGGCAAGCTTCTGCCGCGGTTTGTGACTATCGCGAATATCGAGAGTAAAGATCCACAAGCCGTTATCGCGGGCAACGAGCGAGTTATTTCTCCTCGGCTGGCTGACGCAGCTTTCTTCTATCGACGGGATCAGCAAACGACACTCGAGAGTAATCTCGAGCGTCTCGGCAATGTAGTATTTCAGGCTAAACTGGGCACCTACTTGGATAAGGCCAAGCGCATTTCCCGCATAGCTGGGTTCATCGCCGAGCAAATCGGCGAAGACGTCAGCCTGGCGCAGCGTGCCGGATTATTGTGCAAGGCTGACCTGGTGGCCTCAATGGTCGGTGAATTTCCGGAACTGCAGGGTCTTATGGGCGGCTATTACGCTCACCACGACGGTGAACCGGAAGCGGTTGTACAGGCCATTAAGGAGCATTACCTGCCGAGCTTTTCCGGTGGAGAATTGCCAACGAGTGCCACCGGTCAGGCCGTCGCGATCGCAGATAAGCTCGATACGCTGACAGGCCTGTTTGGTATCGACCAGCCGCCCACGGGTTCCAAGGATCCCTTTGCGTTGCGGCGCCAGACCCTTGGGGTCATTCGTATCTGCATTCAGGCTGGACTCAAGCTGGATATTCGAGAAACGCTGGCGATGGCGGCCGGCCAGCATAGTCCAGACTTCTCAACGACAGCTGTGTACGACTATTTATTGGATCGTCTAGGTACTTGGTATCAGGATCAAGGCGTACCCGGCGACACGTTCAATGCCGTGCGATTTAGTCACCAGGTCATCACGGATCTTGGGGACTGCGACAGAAGAGTCCGATCGATTCAAGAGTTTCGCGCTCAACCCCAAGCCGAGAATCTGATCGCCGCCAACAAGCGGGTCGCGAATATTTTAAAGAAAGCGGGAGCGATCGATGCCAGCATCGATACGGCGCTGTTCCAGTCACCGGCAGAAAGCGCGTTATTTGCCGCACTAGGCGTGGCGGAGGCAGATATGCAGGCACCGCATGAGGATCTTGAACAGGATTATAAAGCCAAATGCCTGACCCTCGCGGCACTGCAAAGTACGATTGATGCCTATTTTGATGAGGTCATGGTCATGGCTGAGGAACCTGCAATAAGAGCGAACCGGCTGGCAACACTCCAGAAAATGCGCACTTTATTTTTGGATATCGCCGACTTCTCGTTGCTTCAATGAGTGTCGGGGCAAAGCCAGTCGGCGAGGAACTGAGTCGTGGCTGATTCAATTATCGTTTTAGACAGAGATGGCGTGATCAACCTCGACTCGCCAGACTATATTAAATCAGCGGACGAGTGGGTACCGCTGCCGGGTAGCATCCAGGCAATCGCTAGCCTGTCTCAGGCCGGTCACAAGATCTATGTGGCTACCAACCAAGCGGGTCTGGCCCGCCAAAAGTTTTACCTCACAGACTTAGAGGCCATGCACGCTAAACTGCTACGGTTAGTCGGTGCAGCCGGGGGGCAGGTTGAGAAAATTTTCTTTTGCCCACATCATCCTGACGCAGCGTGTGAATGCCGTAAGCCTCGACCCGGACTGCTGAATCAGATACGACAATTTCATCCAGGCACGATAGGCACCTTCACCTTTGTCGGTGATTCAGTGAAGGACATTGACGCAGCCATCGCTGGCAACGCAGAACCCGTTCTGGTGCTCACCGGTAATGGCACAGCGACGTTGAAGGTTGTTCAACAACGCGCATTGGCCATTGAAGTCTATTCGGATCTCGCCGCGTTCGCCAAAGCCCGAATCAGCGCATTCCGATTGTAACGACGCTGAATGGGTTAGGAGATCGCCAACCTAAACGTCTAGGTTAGCGACTGCCAGAGCGTTGCTGACGATGAAGTTTTTCCGTGGTTCCACCGCATCACCCATCAAAGTACTGAACAACTGGTCCGCAGCGATCGCGTCTTCGATAGTGACTCGCAACATAGTTCTGCGTTGCGGATCCATGGTGGTTTCCCAAAGTTGATCGGGGTTCATTTCGCCGAGCCCCTTGTACCGTTGACGGCTCTGACCACGAAGACCTTCTTGCTGCAACCACGCTAAGGCCTGTTTAAGCGACAGAGCTGGCTCCGCTTTTTCACCCTTCATAATGACCGCATCAGCTTGAAGCAGTTTTGTTATCTGATCACCGAGGGCAGTATAGTCTTCGTAGTCTTTCGACTGAAAGAACTCTCGAGTAAACACATACTCTCTGCTAACCCCATGATTTATAACAATTAATGTGGGGTAGTACAAGTGCCGTTCAAGATCTTCGCGAACCGTGAACTGATATTCTGTACGGCTCTTGATGGCAACTGACGTTCTCGCCTCGAGATCAGCAGACCACTCTTTCACCCGCGCTTCATCACTCAGTTCCGCCACAGTTAAACGTGGTGCGTAAATCATTAGATCCAGTATTTCAGCGGGAAAGACTCGCTCTAGACGTTTAACTTGAGTTTGAACAGTAAAATAGTGCTGAGCCAAGGATCTAAGTTCATCACCTTCCAATGCCGGCGCACCGGCAGTGGGAATGAGCTTCGCGTCTTCCATGGAAACTTCGAATAGATAGGCGTTCAAAGCGTCCTCGTCTTTAATATAACGCTCCTGTTTGCCGCGCTTGACTTTATACAGTGGCGGTTGAGCGATGAGGACATGGCCCCGTTCAATAAGCACGCGCATATGCCGAAAGAAGAAGGTCAGCAGCAAGGTCTTGATATGAGCACCATCCACGTCGGCATCGGTCATGATAATAATATGATGGTAACGCAGCTTATCCGGATTAAATTCGTCACGCCCTATACCACAGCCCAAAGCAGTAATCAGGGTTCCCACCTCTGCCGACGACAACATTTTGTCAAAACGTGCCTTTTCAACATTCAGGATCTTACCTTTGAGGGGTAGGATCGCTTGGTTTTTACGATCCCTTCCCTGTTTCGCCGAGCCACCAGCAGAATCACCCTCTACCAGGTAAATTTCAGACAGAGCCGGATCCTTCTCCTGGCAGTCAGCTAACTTGCCGGGCAAACCGGCGATGTCCAACGCGCCTTTGCGGCGGGTCATTTCCCGAGCCTTTCGAGCAGCCTCTCTGGCGCGAGCCGCATCAATCATCTTCTGTACGATTGACTTGGCTTCCTGGGGATTCTCCATTAGAAAATCGCTGAAGGCATTGCCCATCTCTTGTTCGACTGCAGTTTTGACCTCAGAAGAAACCAGTTTGTCTTTGGTTTGAGAAGAGAATTTTGGGTCGGGCACCTTGACCGATATGACCGCCGTCAAGCCCTCTCGAGCATCATCGCCAGTAGTGGTTGCTTGGGCTTTTTTACCCATGCCCTCACGGTCAATGTAATTATTCAAAGTTCGTGTCAACGCCGCGCGAAAGCCCTGTAGATGGGTGCCGCCATCACTTTGAGGAATGTTGTTAGTGTATGCGAAGATCGATTCCTGATAAGTATCGTTCCATTGCATGGCGATTTCCACGGAGATACCATCTTCACGACTCGCCTTACAGTGAAAAATCTGGTTCAAACCTGTCTTGTTTTGGTTCAAATATTCCACGAAGGTTCGCAGTCCACCTTCGTAGCAGAATCGTTCTTCTCGACCAGTACGTTCATCTGCCAAGTCGATAATGATACCCGCATTGAGGAACGAGAGTTCTCTTAGCTTCTTTGCAAGTATGTCGTAGTGGAATTCGATGTTAGTGAAGGTGGTGGCTGACGGCTTAAATCGACACTTAGTACCCGTTTGCAGTGTTTCGCCAACCACGGCTAATGGCGCTTCGGGGACGCCATCATGATAAACCTGTTCCCATACCTTGCCGTCACGCCAGATAGTCAGGACGAGCTCCTCTGATAGTGCGTTGACGACGGATACACCCACGCCGTGGAGTCCGCCGGATACTTTATAATTGCTGTCATCGAATTTTCCACCCGCATGGAGTACGGTCATAATCACTTCTGCTGCGGATTTGCCCTCACCTTCGTGCAAGTCAGTGGGTATGCCACGACCGTTGTCCATGACGCTGATATAGTTATCTGGATGAATGATGACTTTGATTTCGGAACAGTAACCTTCCAAGGCTTCATCAATGGAGTTATCTACGAGCTCCTGCACCATATGGTGGAGGCCTGTACCGTCGTCAGTGTCGCCGATATACATGCCAGGACGTTTTTTGACCGCTTCCAGGCCCTTAAGAACCTTGATACTCGTAGAATCGTAAGATCGTTCATCACTCATTACTGCTCTCCATTTCACTAAACACGCCACGTTTCACGTGAAACATTTTAGTGGTAATCCCAGACCAACTGCCCTGCAGTTGCTCAAGATCGATGCCGGTAGCCACTATCTGGCCACCGCTATTAACCAATTCTCGACAGACACTCTGCCGATGATCCTCATCCAACTCTGCACACAGGTCATCTACTAGATAAACCGGTGCCTGGTGCTGCTGCGCCATTGATAGCTTACCTTGACTGAGCACGAGCGCCCACGCCAGTATTTTCAACTCGCCTCGAGAACAGACGCTGGTAGCGCTTTGCCCCGCTACTCGAAGCTCAATGTCGGCTTTCTGAAAGCCACTCAGCGTAAAGCCCCGCTTGATATCCCCGTCTAACTGACTCGCCATGACCTCTTTCAAAGACCGTGTGCTATCCCAACCTCGGGAATACACGCACTCAACTCCCTGCAAACCCGTTAAATCAGCACACATTACTTTGAAAACGGTTTGGAGCTTTTCAAAATAACGGCGCCGATAAGCATCAATCGTCTCCGCCAGAACCTCTAGCTTATCAGTCCAAACCGCCAACTCACGACTGGACGCGCTGCCGCCACGAAGTAGACTGTTACGCTGCTTCAGTCCGCGAGTGGCATTTTCCCACTCCGGCAGAAACCCATGTTCCACGTGAAACAAGCCCCAATTCAGGAATCGCCGCCGCGGCCCCGGCGCCCCCAACAACAGATCTACCGTGTCCGGGCCAAGCACTAACACCGGCAGGGCAAGCGCTAACTCACTTGCCCGCCGAACGACCTCGCCGTTAATCTTAATGTCTCGACCACCATCCCGGCCCCGCTGCACACCAATACGACAACGCCGGTCCGCGTCCACCACACCAAATACCGTACAGCCACTGGCGTTGCGGCTAATGAGTGGTTCTATACGCTGACCGCGGAAGGTACGTCCCGAACCCAGAAAATAAATTGCCTCGAGCAAACTCGTCTTGCCGCTACCGTTGACACCACAGATGAGGTTAACACCGGATCCCAGGCTCAACTCAAGGTGTTCAATATTACGTAAGTTCTTGACCGTAAGCCGGCTTAGACTCATAGCTTCATTGGCATAACGACATAAATTGAATCTTCCGCACTTGGATCCTCCAGCAACGCACTGCTATTGGCATCATGTAGCGTAATCTTGACTGTATCACTATCAATGACGCCTAAAACATCGAGCACATAACCGACGTTGAAACCGACCTCAAGCTCATCCCCTTGATAGTCTACGGACACTGTTTCCTCAGCTTCCTCTTGCTCCGGGTTATTTGCCGATAGCTGCAGAACACCTGAAGACAGGTTGACGCGTATACCGCGGAATTTTTCATTTGATAATATCGCGGTGCGATTCAGTGCCTGCCGCAGCTCTAATTTATCCGCTACGATGAGCTTATCGCCATTTTTAGGAATCACGCGGTCGTAATCAGGAAACCGCCCATCCACCAACTTGGTCGTCAGCACAAAGTCTGCTGACTCTGCCATTAAATAATTAGCCCCTATGGCAATCCCGATGTCACCTTCAACTTCATTTAATAAGCGCTGCAATTCAAGAACGCCCTTTCTGGGCAAGATCACTTGTCGACTATCTGCACTTGCACCTTCTAGCTTAAGGGTACTCATTGCCAACCGGTGACCGTCCGTAGCGACTGTCTTGACATAGTTTCCACCCATCTCAATCAGCATCCCATTGAGGAAATACCGAACATCTTGCTGCGCCATGGCGAATGCCGTTCTATCCAACAATCGCTTCAGGGACTTGCTGTCGATTCTCGTGGACATTTCCGCGAGCGACTTCTCTACTGTTGGAAAGTCTTCCGCGGGCAACGTCGACAATGTCGAGCGAAAGCGACCGGCTTTTACCGTCAACCGTTGCCCTACTAGTATCAGTTCAATCTCAGCCTTGTCTGGCAGCTCTCGACAAATATCCACTAACTTCCGCGCCGGCACAGTGATCTCGCCGCTCTCACCTTCGATCAAAGGTACTCGGCCCACCATTTCCACTTCTAGGTCGGTGCCCGTCAGGGACAATATGTTACCCTCAACCTGCAGCAATACATTCGACAACACCGGCAAAGTCTGCCGTCTTTCGACGACGCCAGCAACTTGCTGCAGCGGTTTCAACAGCGCTTCTCTACTAACCCGTAACTTCATGGAATTTCCTATAGTGAGTGCTCACATTACACACAGGGCCTATATTACAGGCTTATAAAATCATGGGGCTTACCACGAAACGTGATAAGCTCTCGTCAGGACCTGCCAGCAACATGGCACTATTGCCATCTATAAACGTCATTTGAACCCTATCGCCATCGATCGCCGATAGCGCATCAATGATGTAGTCCACATTAAAGCCAATCTTTAAACCCGCTCCATCGTAATCAACCGGAACATTTTCTTCAGCCTCTTCCTGCAATGGGTTGTTCGCGTAAATACCCAAGTTACCCGGCGTAAGCTCCAGACGGATATTTCGATAGGTCTCGTTCGCCAGGATTGCAGTTCTCGTTAATGCGTCCTTAATTTCACGCCTGTTACCCACCAAGATGACTTCACCCCCCGCAGGAATGGCTCTTTCATAATCTGGGTATGTGGCATCAATTAATTTTGTCACCAAACAAAATTGACTGGACACTGCCCGCAGGTGATTTCTTGAAAATTGGACCAATAGTTCCTGTGTGTCATCTTTAACCATTCGTAGCAATTCGACAACGCCTTTTCTGGGTACGATGAACTGCTGCATGTTACTCACCGCATAAGCACCTGGGAGATGGTTAACAGCGAGCCTCTGGCCGTTAGTCGCCACCGTCGTCAACTTGTCAGGACCTGCTACAACCAACATCCCGTTAAAAAAATACCGCACATCCTGATGCCCCATCGCGAAACTGGTCTTATCAAGAAGTCGCTTAAAATCCGCTCGCGCGAGCTGCATTTCCACGAGGACTGGATCCATCTCGATGGTGGGAAAATCTATAATCTCCAGGGTCGCCAGGTGTGACCGAAAGCGACCGCTGACTATACTCATTCGCCGGCCTTCAAGGGAACAAACCAACGGTGCGGTGCCAGGCAAGCTCCGACATATTTCACTAAATTTACGTGCTGGTATTGTCACAGCACCATCAACTGCGCTTCTAATGCTGTCCAGGCTCGCGCTTAACTCTACTTCAAGATCTGTACCGACAAGGGTCAGCCGCCCGTTCTTTACAGAGATCATCAGATTCGCGAGCACCGGCAACGTCTGCCGGCGTTCCACCACACCAGACACAAATTGCAATGGCTCGAGCAGCGCATCACGGTCTATCTCAAACTTCATGGCAGTCCTTATCGACCCCTAAGCCGTCAATATTCGCAGCAAATTCGTATAGTCATCTCGAATATCCTGATGACTCTCGCGCAATTCTTCAACTTTTCGCACAGCGTGCAAGACCGTCGTATGATCTCGCCCTCCGAAAGCATCGCCAATCTCTGGCAAACTGTGGTTTGTCAGCTCCTTGGCCAACGCCATAGCAACCTGTCGTGGCCGCGCTATGGAACGGGTACGACGCTTCGAATGCAACTCAGCGACTCTAATCTTATAATAATCCGCGACCGTCTTCTGAATATTCTCAATTCCCACCTGACGATCTTGCAGCGAGATCAAATCCTTTAGTGACTCCCTGACCTGCTCAACACTAATCTCTCGACCCGTGAAATTCGCATTCGCTATCACCCGACGTAGTGCGCCTTCCAACTCACGAACGTTCGACCGTATTCTCTCAGCGATAAAAAACGCTGCATCGTGAGGCACGTAGGCTCCCTCGACCTCTGCCTTCTTCAGCAAAATAGCCACCCTTGTTTCTAAATCAGGCGGTTCAACAGTCGCCGTCATTCCCCACATAAAACGACTCTTGAGCCGCTCTTCGAGGCCTTGAATTTCCTTCGGATAGCGATCACAGGTCAGCACTATTTGGCTACCATTTTCCTGTAACCGATTAAATACATGGAAAAATTCTTCCTGGGACTTCATGCCTTTGGCAAGAAACTGAATATCATCCATCAGCAACACATCTACAGTACGGTAATACTGAGTAAACTCAGACATAGTGCCGTGTTCAATCGCCCTGACCATATCCTCCATAAATCGTTGCGAATACATATACGCAACTTTTAAATTAGGATGCTTTTCGAGAATCGCGTTACCCACCGCATGCATCAAGTGGGTCTTTCCCAGACCTACGCCACCATATAGCAGCAAACACTTGTAGGTGACGCCGACATTTTCTGAAACCTGCACAGCCGCAGCTCTGGCCAACTCATTCGAGCGCCCAGCGACAAAGGTGTCAAAGGTAAATTCTCGGTTCAGTTTCAGCAGTGGATAGAAGCTTTCTCGCACTGCAAAGCTGTTATCAACTACCCGCGCATTACCATTAGATGAGCCATTAGATGAGCCATTCGTCCTATCTGCACTCGGAAGTCCCGTTGAAGACCCAATACGCAGCGTCACACCGCCGGAACCATTTTGCTCCACCAATTCTTGAATACGACCCATGAACATGTCGCTGACTTGATCTCTGATGTATTTATTGGGCGCAAGAAGACGTAAATCTTTGGTATCTAATTCGGCCTGCAAAGGCTTTATCCAGGTATTGAATTGCTGCGCAGTCAGCTCACTTTCAAGACTGTGCAAGCATTTTTGCCAAATTGTCGCCCCCACAAACCCTCCGAGTTATCGTATGTATCTGAAAATATTCAGATATCTCGCTAAATTTGCTTGTTCATCGCAACGTTTTTAGCGCCAGCCTGCAGCCGACTCGAATAGTAACGTCATTTGCCTTCTCACGCCAACAGTTCCGAACAAATTGATACAAATGAAATGCCTTACAAATCAATAATTTATACTTAAAACCAGTAGATAACCTGTGTTTAACCTGTGCATAACTTGTGGACAAAACAGTGAATATTGCAAACTTCCTCTGCCCTGTGGATAACTCGGCTTTCTCCACACAGCTTATACACAGCTTACCCGCAGGTCTAAGGCTAACTGTTAACACCCTTTGCTTGCCGACAACTGCTTGATATAAAAGACTAAATATGACTAACCCACAGGCACCAAGCCCTTAATAACAGTAGTAATAATAATTTATATATATAAGTATTTAACTACTAGATTACCGACACGCTAAATAGCGTTGATAATCGCTGAATTGGTAAATTGACTGTTGGTAGAATCTTCTTTAGAATCGCCGCTCGTTTTCAAACCCCGTTACCGGTGTAATCCCAATGAAAAGAACATTTCAACCCAGCTTATTGAAGCGCGCTAGAGCCCACGGTTTCCGTTCAAGAATGGCAACCAAAAATGGTCGACTAGTACTAAAACGTCGCAGATCTAAGGGACGCAAAGAAATTTCAGTCTGATAGGAGCTCTTGGCCGATCTACCTGAACAATCTCATCATACTCAAGCGGCGCATGGTTTCCCGCCTGGTTTCCGGCTGCAAAATTCTTATGAGTTTGATCACGTTTTCAAGACCAATAAATATCGCGTCAGTGGTCCTGAATTTCTGGTTCTCGCCACTGAAAACCAGATGAATCACTGTCGTCTTGGCATGGTCATCGGCAAAAAAACCACGGGTCCAGCTGTCCAGCGCAATCGTGTCAAACGTATGATTCGAGAATCTTTCAGAATCCACTGCAATCCAACAGAAAACGCGCCGCATTTAGATATTGTCATCGTAGCGCGAACTGGCGTATCGAAAAAAGATAATGGACATTTAGCCAATGTACTATCGAAAGGCTGGGGAACGTTGTTTAATAAAGCAACAACGAGTACCTACACGAGTACCCAGGCGAGTACTTAGATGATCAAGCGACTCATGTTAATCACTATTCGTGCTTATCAACTATGCCTCAGCAGCATCCTGGGGCCTAGCTGTCGTTTTTATCCCACCTGTTCAGAATATACCCGCGAGGCCATCGAGCAACATGGTGTGCTCATGGGTAGCAAACTTGGCGTCCAACGTATCTGTAAATGCCACCCATTTAATCCGGGGGGCGTTGATCTGGTTCCCCCAGCACTGGTTCCCAACAAGACAAAAGCAACCCCGTCTTGTTCAGCTAACCGTTCTTAACGAGAGTTACCAATGGATTTTCAACGCATTTTAATTTTATTAGGGCTCGCTGTTACAACCTACATGCTGATACTCGCGTGGAATGAAGACTACGGTAGCGGCCGTGTTGACAAGGATACCGTTAGTGTCGCGGACGTGCCCCAGGATAACCTCTTACCTGATATTAATGTGAACACCGTGAGCACAGCGAGTACGACCGACGATGCTGGCCAGATAGACTTTTTACCCCTCGATAATGGGTTATCGGCCCCGGTTACTGAAACAGCTGTGGATGACGTTGCGTTAAATACTCAGAACAGCCGTTACGTCACTATAGCGTCAGACGTACTTAACATTACTATTGATACGGTCGGTGGCGATATCGTTGAGGCTTCTTTGATCAAATTTCCAGTTGCCATCGATCAGCCCGATTCACCGTTTGTTTTAATGGATCCTCGTAATGCCTACGCAGCTCAAAGTGGTCTTATAGGACAGGATGGCACAGATACCGCAGCTGGTAGACCCACTTTTGCAGTAGTTAAAAATCATTATGATTTATCTGACGGTCAAGACGAAATTCAGGTTGAACTAAAGACCACTCAAGGCAGTGTGTTAGTGACCAAACGTTTTACGCTACGTCGAGATGACTACCTGGTTGATGTTGACTACGACGTCGTTAACAACAGTGAGCAGTCTTGGTCGGCAGCGCTGTTTGGCCAGATAAAGCGAGATGGTCAAGCGCCAGCGTTGGTTGATCAAAATTCCATGGGTCTGGCGCCATACACTGGCGGTGCGACCTATACAAACGATGCGCCGTACACCAAGGTTACTTTTGAGGATGTGGAAGAAAAAGCCTACAAAGCCGTAGTTGAAGGTGGTTATATCGCCATGGTTCAACACTATTTTGTGACAGCTTGGGTGCCAAAAGAAAAACTGGATAAAAATACCTTTCATGCTCGAAAACTGGGCGACAGGGATGCTTATCTGTTTGGTTTTACATCGCCAAACTGGTCAATCGCTGCTGGCTCACGAGATACTAAAGGCGCGCAGTTTTACATCGGACCAAAGGACCAATACAAGCTCGAAGAGATTTCACCGGGCTTGAACCTGACGGTGGACTACGGTTTTCTCTGGTGGCTTGCCCAGCCGATGTTCGGTTTGCTCACATTTATTCATGGCATCGTCAGTAATTGGGGTCTGTCGATTATTGTTTTAACCCTGATTATCAAAACATTGCTGTTTCCATTATCTGCGGCTGGTTTCAAGTCAATGGCTAAGATGCGTAAGCTGCAGCCAGAGATGGCTCGCCTTAAAGAGCGGTATGGCGATGACAAACAACAATTTACCCAGGCGATGATGGCGCTTTATAAAAAGGAAGGCGCCAATCCACTAGGGGGGTGCTTACCGATTTTGATGCAAATGCCAGTATTCCTGGCACTTTACTGGACGTTGATGGAAAGCTACGAATTGCGTCAAGCGCCCTTTATGTTGTGGATTAACGACCTGTCGGTTATGGATCCCTATTTTGTGTTACCAATATTAATGGGCGCGTCTATGTTTGTGACCCAGATGATGCAGCCAGAACCGCCAGACCCCATGCAGGCGAAAGTGATGAAGTTCATGCCGGTGATGTTTACGTTCTTCTTCCTGTGGTTCCCAAGCGGACTTGTACTGTACTGGTTAGTGAACAATCTGTTGTCTATCGCGCAGCAATGGTACGTAACCAAGCAAGTCGAAAAAGCCGGCTGATGAGACAACAATGACCGGTGCCATGGCACATACCGACACCATTGTAGCAATCGCGACGCCAGCGGGCCGAGGCGGTGTTGGTATTATTCGAGTCTCGGGTGGTCGGGTGGCTAACATAGCCGAGTTGCTGGTGGGCAAGCTGCCGGCGCCCAGGCTGGCAACCTTTTCGAACTTCCTTGATGCCGATGGCAGCGCCATCGATCAAGGCATTGCAGTATTTTTTCCAGGTCCCCATTCGTTCACGGGTGAAGACGTGCTTGAACTGCAGGGCCATGGTGGACCCGTTGTGATGGATATGCTGTTGAACCGTGTAGTTCAAGCTGGCGCGCGTATTGCCGGCCCCGGTGAATTTTCACAACGAGCCTTCCTCAACGACAAGATTGATCTATCTCAGGCCGAAGCGATCGCCGATCTGATTGATAGTGGTAGCCAGCGCGCCGCCAAAAGTGCGGTGAATTCTTTGCAGGGTCGATTTTCAGAAAAAATCCATGAACTAGATGATCGTATCGTCAGGCTTCGAATCCATGTTGAGGCTGCCATCGACTTTCCAGAGGAAGAGGTGGATTTTCTGGGGGATGAACTGATTCATCAAGCCCTTGCCGAGATTGAAGTTGCCATGGCGCAGACGCTGGCCCAGACAGAACAAGGGGCCATATTGCGGGAAGGTGTTACGCTGGTTTTCGCAGGACGGCCGAATGCGGGTAAATCCAGCTTAATGAACTATTTCAGTGGTCGTGAAACGTCTATCGTGACCAGTGTTGCCGGTACCACCAGGGATGTGGTGAAAGAAGATATCCATCTAGATGGCGTACCTCTGCGACTGGTGGATACAGCCGGTTTACGAGACAGTGACGATTTGGTGGAAAAGGAAGGGATTCGTCGTGCTCGGCAGGAACTTGAGACTGCCGATATGATTCTGCTGATGATTGATTACAGCGAGCATGCAGAAGATTGGCAAGTTCAGGCTGACGGGTTATTGGCGGAAGCAGGTCGCCTTCAAGGTGCTATCGTTGTACTCAACAAGATTGATAAGCGCGCACTTGAAGCGATACCAGCATTTAAGGTGCCAGTGCTTGGTATCTCAGTGACGACGATGGAGGGTCTGAGCGCACTTAAAGCCTGCATTCAGCAGGCGATCGGGTTTGATGCCCAAGTAGAAGGTAATTTTATTGCCCGTAGTCGCCATCTTGATGCATTGCGTCGCGCCGATGAGGCGGTGAGAATGGGCGGGCAGCAGTTGCAGACTCTGCAAGCGGGTGAGTTGCTTGCCGAAGAATTGCGCATAGCGCACGAAGCACTGAATGAAATCACCGGTGAGTTTTCCAGTGATGACTTGCTCGGTCAGATATTTTCAAGCTTTTGTATCGGCAAATAATCAGACCTTCCGTATGGTCCGAGATGTTTCACAAACCCCTCTGAGCCTCGCCGAACTCAGCCGAAATAACGACTTTATATATCAGCCCCTTGATAAACTGTTTTAACAGCAAATTTTATTTCCTCTTTTTTGATCAGGGTTTTTCGATCAGGTTCTTCAATCAGGTTCTTCAATCAGGTTCTTCTGACAATTTGCCAATCCCATTTAAGCTCTCCTATAATGCTGAGGGCTAATAAAATGATTACAAAGGAGTTGGAAACAATGGCAGCCTTTTCTTACCAATGTATGAATACAACGTGCGGATTTATTGAGTATGTATCTGTTGCGCCTGCTGCTACAGGTAAATGTCCCAAATGTGGTGGTATTACGAAAAGAGAAAAACAGTAAATTATTTAACCTGTAAGATTATGGTGAGACAGAAAATATGGGCAATTTTTGCAGACAGTAGATCATTGGCTATTCAGACCTTGGCCTTGTTCTATGAAAAAACTGCCCGACACAACGTTTGCGAATTCCACAATCGTGCAACTTTCGCAAACAGATGCTAGCGTAGCCGGCGAGGTTGAAGGCGCACGGCTGGCTTCGCCGGAGACCCAGATTTCAGGCTTTGCGCAGTATATAAGGTGACAAATTCACCTTTTGCCTTCGAGACCAGTCACTACTGCCGATAAACGCATGTTGAGTCTGCTTGCAGCTGTGTGCTTATTAGCCTGGCATGATTCACAGGCAACGATCATCTGCGCGGGAGGTAGAAGATGTGCCCAAGAAGGTCTTCCAAAAGTGACGCATCCAATCCTGTCTTGGCTGTAACTGTCTTTCAAGTTTCGGTATCGGCAAGTTCCGGCATATTCACTATTTCTCTGGCGAATCATTGACTTGGACATTATGGCCGCCTTCCGTATACTTGCGGACCCGTGTTCAACGCTGTAGCCACTATGGACTACCCTAATCGTTTTGATGTCATTGTTGTCGGTGGCGGCCATGCAGGTACCGAGGCTGCGCTGGCAGCTGCGCGGATGGGTGTAAAAACCCTGTTACTAACCCAAAATATCGAAACCTTGGGTCAGATGTCCTGTAATCCGGCCATCGGTGGTATTGGCAAGAGCCATCTGGTGAAAGAAATTGACGCCCTAGGCGGGGCAATGGCCTTAGCCGCAGACCGGGCTGGTATTCACTTTCGAACCCTAAACGCTCGAAAAGGCCCCGCTGTTCGAGCGACCCGTGCGCAAGCAGATCGGCAGTTGTACAAACACGCCATTCGAGGATTTCTCGAAAATCAACCCAATCTCCAGTTGTTCCAGCAATCCGTTGACGATTTAATTGTCACTGGCGAGCGAGTTACTGGGGTAGTGACAAGTACGGGTCTGCGTTTCTTGGCAGATGCTGTGGTATTAACGGTGGGTACATTTCTCGGTGGGATTATCCATGTGGGTATGCAAAAACAGGCAGGGGGTCGTGCCGGTGACGCGCCGTCTAATCGACTTGCGGAACGATTGCGAGAGCTACCCTTCAGTGTCGGCCGTCTAAAAACCGGAACGCCACCCCGTATCGATGGTAAATCGGTCAACTATGCCGGACTGGAGATTCAGGCCGGCGACACACCTCGACCAGTCATGTCCTATATGGGTTCCACGGCAGACCATCCCGCCCAGATGAATTGTTATATCACACATACTAGCGCGCAAACCCACGACATCATTCGTGGTGGTCTGGATCGCTCGCCGCTATTTACCGGGGAAATTGATGGCATCGGTCCGCGCTACTGCCCCTCTATCGAGGATAAGGTGGTGCGTTTTGCGGATAAAGATTCTCATCAGATCTTTATAGAGCCCGAGGGGCTCAATACCCACGAATTGTATCCGAATGGCATATCGACGAGCCTTCCCTTTGATGTTCAGATGGAACTGGTGCGCAGCATTAAAGGTTTTGAGAATGCCCATATCACTCGGCCTGGCTACGCCATTGAATATGACTTTTTCGAGCCTCGAGAGCTTAAATCGTCGCTGGAGACCCGACACCTGGGAGGGCTGTTTTTTGCTGGCCAGATTAATGGCACAACGGGGTACGAGGAGGCTGCGGCGCAGGGTCTTATCGCCGGCATTAACGCCGCGAACCTCAGCCTCGAGCAGGCGCCTTACTGTCCGGCTCGAAATGAAGCTTATATCGGTGTTCTGATTGACGACCTGATTACCATGGGCACTAAAGAACCTTATCGAATGTTTACCTCTCGAGCAGAGTATCGGTTGATCTTGCGTCAGGATAATGCCGATCGTCGACTCACGGCCACTGGCCGGGCGCTGGGTTTGATATCTGAGCCGCGCTGGCAGCGCTATCTCGAGAAAGTGGAAACCATTGAGAGCAGAAAGCTGCATCTGCACAAACACTGGAGCCATCCTGGCGACGAAGCCATGGAGACCCTGTTGGGTCAAGCCTTGACTCGAGAATATAAGCTTGCTGATCTGGTAAAACGGCCAAACGTGCAGATCGAAGACTTGCTTCAAGCGGTAGGTCTCGATTGGGCCGATACTGAAATTAATGACCAGATCGAAATTGATTTGAAATACGCCGGTTATATCGACCGTCAACAGGAAGAGATTAATCGAGTCCTGAACCAGCATTCCGTCATCATCCCTGAGCTATTTAGCTACGAAGGTATTAGCGGGCTGTCGAATGAAGTTCGGCAGAAGCTAGAGCAAGTGCGGCCCGCGACCATCGGTCAGGCAGCTCGCATCTCGGGTGTGACACCGGCGGCCATTTCACTATTGCTGGTATTTCTGAAGAAAGCCCGGCACACCCTTGATGACCAAAAATCCGCATGACCAACAGTCTGGCTTTACTGGGATCAATTGAGTGGGGTATCAGCCAGTTGGGCCTCGCTGGCCATAGTGGGCTGGGCGCGCAGCTGGAGCGATTTCTGCAGGGGCTGATCAAGTGGAATAAAGCCTACAACCTCACTGCCATACGAGATCCACAGCAGATGGTAGCGCTGCACCTGATGGACTCGCTGGCGGTGGCGCCCTATGTCTTTGGTGCTGCCGACCAATTGTCCGCGACCCCGGTACTTGATGTCGGCAGTGGTGCGGGTTTGCCGGGTATTCCTTTAGCGTTGTATTATCCGCAGACTGAGTTTGTACTGCTCGACAGTAATGGTAAGAAGACCCGTTTCTTGCAGCAGATGAAGATCGAGCTAGGTCTTGCGAATGTGTCGATCATCCAAGCCCGAGTGGAGGATTATGACGGTGCTTTTGAGCAGGTGATCTGTAGGGCGTTTGCCAGTTTGGCGAATATAGTAACGACGACTCAGCACTTAGTTGCCGAGGGTGGTAGTCTGTTAGCAATGAAAGGCAAGCTGGAGGATGAAAAGTTGACTGCAACTGAGCTGCAGGTCGTCGCCGTCCACGCCTTGGAAGTTCCTGGTATTGAAGCTGAGCGCCATCTCTATGAGCTGCGTCGGCATACTCACCATCAAAAGGGCGATTGAGTCGTGGCGATAGTCTTAGCAGTAACCAATCAAAAAGGTGGGGTTGGCAAGACGACCACCAGTGTTAATCTTGCTGCCTCCCTTGCGGCGATCAAACGTCGGGTTCTGTTGATTGACCTCGACCCGCAAGGTAATGCGACCATGGGGAGTGGGGTCAACAAGAGTAATCTGGAGGCCTCAATCTATGAGGTGCTTGTGGATGGCAGCAGTATCAGCGAGGCGCGAATTAACGCAGAAGCGTCTGGCTATGACCTGGTGGGAGCAAACGTCGAGCTCTCAGGTGCTGAAGTTGAGTTGCTGGCGCTCGAAAGGCGGGAGTATCGCTTGGCGGAAGCGCTGGCTTTGGTGAGTGACGATTATGACTTTGTTGTGATTGATTGCCCACCCAGCTTGAGCCTGCTGACGATTAACGGCCTGGTGGCTGCAGATGCGGTGATCATCCCCATGCAATGTGAGTATTATGCGCTTGAGGGTCTATCGGCGTTGGTATCGACAATCAGTAGAATCACGGAACATCTCAACCCAGAGCTGGCGATCGAGGGCATCCTGCGTACCATGTATGATCCTCGCAACAGTTTGACCCAAGATGTGTCGCAGCAGTTGTTAGATCACTTTGGGGATAAGGTCTATCAGACGGTTATCCCCCGTAATGTGCGTCTCGCAGAGGCGCCAAGTTATGGGTTGCCGGTTTTGTACTATGATAAGCAATCCCGTGGCGCCAAAGCCTATCTGGCATTGGCGAGCGAGCTTGCGCGTCGCTGCGAGCCGCAGCCCCGAATCAAGCTGACGACCAGTCAGCAGCCAGGAGATTAGTCATGGTAGCTAGGAAACGTGGGCTCGGGCGCGGCCTGGACGCCCTGCTGGGCGCACAGAACAAATCGTCTGCTGGTGAGTCAGTAGATATCGGTCAGCGCCTCGATGAAGTCCCTGTAGAATGGATTCGACCGGGTAAATATCAGCCTCGCAAGATCATGGATGAGGAGGCGCTGCAGGAGCTGGCGGCTTCCATCAAGGCTCAAGGTTTGATGCAACCTATCGTACTGCGTTCGGTGGGCGATCAACGGTATGAAATTATCGCCGGCGAACGCCGTTGGCGGGCGAGCCAGTTAGCTGGTTTGGATAAAATTTCGGCAGTCATCCGCGAGGTTAATGACGAAGCAGCCGTCGCGATGTCGCTGATTGAGAATATCCAGCGAGAAGACTTGAATCCCATGGAAGAGGCGCTCGCCTTGCAGCGTCTGGTGGATGAGTTTGATTTAACCCATCAACAGGTGGCTGATGCGGTGGGTAAAAGCCGAACAGCGGTGACCAATTTTCTCCGTTTGAGTCATCTTGGCGGTGAAGTTGCACAAATGCTGGGCAATGGTGATATCGAGATGGGCCACGCGCGGGCCTTGCTGACGCTATCAGCGGATCTTCAGGTCCGAGCGGCGCGGGAAATTGTTGCTCAACATTTGAATGTAAGGCAAGCAGAAGCCTTGGTTCGACAGTTGTTGGCTGGTCCGAAAGCCGATAAGGCGGCAGTTCAAACCGATACCGATACCAAACAGCTGGAAAATCGCCTGACCAACAAGCTAGGCCAGCCGGTGAACATTCAACATTCGGCCAAAGGCAAGGGCAAATTAGTGATTAAGTACAACAGCCTGGATGAGCTCGATGGCATTCTCAGCCGGTTTGGAGAGCTTGAATAGGACAGTTTGCGATGGCTTATGGCTAAGAAATCGGTCATAAACCTAAAAAATCAGGTTTTCCAGTGATCTCACGTTGAATGGTCACAGCTAAATCTCTATACTCTGCCCCCGCAATACATAGGGCGCTTTACACAAGAGCCCGGGAGCCTGTGCGGTATGAACATTGGACATCCAATAAGTCTAATTGGGCATAATCCCGTATATAGGATCGTTATCGCGCAACTGCTGATAACATTGGTGTTGGCCCTGGCGGGTTTGGCGATTGATTGGGTCTACGCCTACTCAATGGCCCTTGGTGGGCTGGTCAGTGCCCTCCCCAGTGGTTTTATGGCATGGCGCTTGAATCGACAGGTGATTAATCCTGCATTAGCGTTCAAAACCATGGTAGTGGGTGAGGTAGGAAAATTAGTACTCACGGCGTTGATGTTTGCCGCCGTGTTTGGTTGGGTTAAGCCGTTGAGCATTCCGATGTTCTTTGCGGTATTGGTTCTGGCCATGATGCTGAATGTGATCGTCCCTTTGGTCGATCGTCAGCCCCATGACCAGCAGACATAATTGAGTTTTGCTGAGAACAGACGAGTATGGCAGGCGAAGACCAGACTTCCGGTGAATATATACAGCACCACATTACGAACCTGACCTATGGTCAGTTGCCCGATGGTAGCTGGGCGCTCGCCCACACCCCTGAAGAAATTAAGAGTATGGGTTTTTTGGCAATCCACGTTGACACTATGCTGTGGTCGCTCATGACGGGTTTTGCCTTTTTGGCGATTTTTATCATCGCTGCGCGGAATGTGACAGCCGCCGTTCCCGGTACCTTGCAGAATCTCTGCGAAATGGTGGTGGAGTTTGTCGAAGACAATATTCGGCAGGTGTTTGGTACTCGCCCCAACCCGATTATAGGGCCACTGTCATTAACCATTTTGGTCTGGGTGTTCTTAATGAACCTAATGGACCTGATCCCTATCGATTTTGTGCCTTGGGTAGCCCATGCTGCGGGTATCAATTACTTCAAGATTGTCGCCACTACTGATCCCAATGCCACCTTAGGCATGGCGCTAGGGGTTTTTGCCCTGGTGCTCTACTACAATATAAAGATCAAGGGGCCGATCAAATTTGGCGCCGGGTTGTTCACCCACCCCATTCCCCATTGGAGCATGTACTGGTTTAACATTATCCTCGAAACGGTGGATATGATTGCCAAGCCTTTGTCTCATGGGCTGCGACTATTCGGTAACATGTATGCTGGCGAAATGATTTTCATCCTCATTGCTTTGCTGCCATTTTATGCACAATGGGCCCTGTCACTACCTTGGGCTATCTTCCATATTCTGATCATTAGCCTTCAGGCGTTTGTCTTTATGATTTTAACAATCGTATATTTGACTCAAGCACACGAGACTGGCGAGCACTGATTAAGAAGAAGTTGTAAAAAAAACACTTAATTTATTTTTTTGAGCACAGCAGGAGTAGAGCATGGAACAATCCTTAATTTATATCGCCGGCGGCATTTTGATGGGTCTTGGCGCGATTGGTAGTGGTGTTGGTATCGGTATTTTAGGCGGCAAGTACCTGGAAGGTGTTGCACGTCAGCCAGAGCTGCAGCCTATGTTAATGACTCAGTTGTTTATCTCGCTGGCATTGGTCGACGCGGTACCCATTATTGCTGTTGGTATCTCTTTGTATATGATCTTTGCGGTATAAAGCCCGGCATTCGGGAATCAATTCCCGAACGTTATTTGCCGAACTTTATTTTTCGAAATCCGAGGTGAAGTGTGACTATTAATTTAACGATGCTAGGTCAGCTGATATCGTTCGTGATGTTTGTCTTGTTCTGCATGAAATTTGTCTGGCCGCCATTGACTCAAGCCATGCGCGAACGTCAAAAGGCGCTAGCTGAAGGCTTGGAAAAAGCTGTCCTGGCAGAAAAACAGCTGGAGTCTGCGAATGATGCTGCGGCCGTCGAGTTGGAAGCAGCTAAAAAGCAAGCAGCAGAATTGATTGCACAAGCGCGTCAGCGCGCCAATCAGATCGTCGAAGATGCGAAGGGTCAGGCCACCGAAGAAGCTGACCGGATCAAACTCGGCGCTCAGTCTGAAATTGATCAGGAAGTGAATCGGGCGCGAGAGTCTTTGCGTGCCAGAGTCGGTGAGCTGGCGATACAGGGCGCAGAACGAATCCTTGAAAGCAGTGTGGATCAAGCGCGACATCAAGAGATGTTGAACAAGCTCGCGGCGCAATTGTAGAGGCGACTGGAAATGGCTGAGTCAGAAAATACTACGATTGCCCGACCCTATGCTCGTGCTGCATTTTCACAGGCGTTGGATGAGACTGCGGGTTTGACCAACTGGTCTCGTATGTTGACTGTGTTGAGTGCAACTGTCGAGATGGCGCCGGTACGGAAAGCGTTGGATAACCCACGTTTGACTACGGAGCAGGAAGCCAGTTTGATGATTGGTCTGCTAGGTGATGAATTGTCTGACAAGGGTCAGAATTTCGTCACGGTATTATCGACCTATGGTCGAATCGCCCTGCTGCCAACGATCGCTGAAATTTTTGAGCTGTTGAAAGCAAACCATGAAAAAACCATGGACGTCACATTGACCAGCGCTTTTGAAGTCAGTGCTGAAGACAGTTCGAAATTATCAGAAGCATTAAAGAAGCGTTTACAACGTGAAGTGAATTTGTCGGCAACAGTCGACAAGGCGCTGCTAGGTGGCGTGATCATCAGAACTGAAGATACAGTGATAGATAATTCTGTTCGTGGCAAGCTTCAGAAACTCGCTCAAGTACTGGGTTAAGACCAAGTCGCAGGCGAAACTGGAAACACTGACAGAGATAGATATTAAACATAAACGATTTAACCTTTCCTTGGGGAACGGAGCATGCAACAACTGAACCCGTCTGAAATCAGCGAGATCATCAAGCAACGCATAGAAAAGCTCGATATCTCTTCAGAAGCCCGGAACGAGGGCACCATCGTCAGCGTATCTGATGGTATTGTGCGTATTCACGGCCTTGCCGATGTCCAAAACGGCGAGATGATTGAATTTCCAGGTAACCTTTTTGGTTTCGCCTTGAACCTTGAGCGCGACTCTGTCGGCGCCGTTGTGCTGGGTGATTATAAATCCCTGCGCGAAGGTCAAACAGCGAAATGCACGGGTCGTATTCTGGAGGTGCCCACTGGTCCGGAATTGTTAGGACGCGTGGTAGACGCTTTGGGAAACCCGATTGATGGCAAAGGCGCACTGAATGCCAAAACCAGCTCCCCCGTTGAAAAGGTGGCGCCCGGTGTTATCGCCCGACAGCACGTTGATCAGCCCGTACAAACTGGCCTTAAGTGTATCGACTCGATGATTCCTGTAGGACGTGGTCAGCGAGAGCTGATCATTGGTGACCGACAGACCGGTAAGACTGCCATCGCCATCGATGCGATCATCAATCAAAAAGATTCTGGCATTAAGTGCGTTTATGTCGCTATCGGCCAAAAATTCTCATCGGTTGCCAATGTGGTTCGAACCCTTGAAGAACACGGCGCTATGGAAAATACCATTGTTGTGGTTGCTGGTGCAGCGGATCCCGCGCCCATGCAGTATATCGCCCCTTATTCCGGTTGTGCCATGGGCGAGTATTTCCGTGACATCGGTGAAGATGCATTGATCATCTATGATGACTTGACCAAGCAGGCTTGGGCCTATCGTCAAATCTCGTTGTTGCTGCGTCGCCCACCAGGCCGTGAGGCTTATCCTGGTGACGTATTTTATCTCCATTCCCGCTTATTGGAGCGTGCGGCTCGGGTTAACCCCGATTACGTAGAAGCGCAAACTGATGGCGCAGTAAAGGGTAAGACGGGTTCTTTGACAGCCCTGCCGATCATTGAAACTCAGGCCGGAGACGTATCCGCTTTCGTCCCGACCAACGTGATTTCTATTACCGACGGCCAAATTTTCCTCGAGAGCGATAAGTTTAACGCCGGCGAGCGGCCAGCAATGAACCCAGGTATTTCCGTATCTCGGGTTGGTGGTGATGCTCAGGTCAAGTTCATGTCAAAGATCTCTGGTGGTATCAAGCTGGCTTTGGCTCAGTATCGAGAGTTGGCGGCATTCTCCCAGTTCGCATCAGACCTTGATGATGCCACTCGACGTCAGCTTGAGCATGGTGAGCGCATCAATGAATTGATGAAACAAAAGCAGTACGCACCAATGAACGTGGCTGAAATGGGCACGGTGTTGTTTGCTGCCAACGAAGGCATGTTGCAGGATATCGAGGTCTCCAAGGTGTTGGATTTTGAAGCTGCTCTGATCTCCTATATGAACTCAGAACACGCAGCCTTCATGCAGGAAGTCAACGAGAAAGGTGCCTACACGCCTGAAGTGATCGATGCCATGCGCAAGGCGATCGAGACTTTTAAATCCACCCAGACCTGGTAAAGGCTATAGCCGGACGAAAATGATATGGCGAATGCCAAAGAACTTCGAAAGCAAATAGGCAGCATCAAGAATACGCAGAAGATTACTAGCGCGATGGAGATGGTCGCTGCCAGTAAGATGCGTAAAGCTCAGGAGCGGATGTCTCGCGGCCGACCTTATTCCGACCATATTCGGGCGGTAATCGGTCACGTAGCGAACGCGTCGCCAGAGTATCGTCACCAGTTTATGGTCGAACGTGAGATCAAGCGGGTTGGCTATATCGTTGTGACGACGGATAAGGGCTTATGTGGTGGTTTGAACGTCAACCTGCTGAAGGCGGCCATCAAAGACATCAAGGTATGGGTCGATCAGGGTGTCGAGGTCGATCTTTGCTTGATTGGCAATAAAGGCGCGCAATTTTTCCGCAGCTATGGCGGCAATGTTATAGCTGCCAGCAGTCATGTCAGTGAAAACCCGGCCATGGCTGACCTGATTGGTAGCATCAAAGTGATGTTGAATGCCTTTGAAGATGGCAAGGTGGACAAGATTATCCTGGCCAACAATGTCTTCAAAAACACCATGACCCAGGTTCCAACGCTGCGTCAATTAGTGCCGCTGGATCCGATTAAAGAAGAAGGTGTATCGGCCCATCGTTGGGATTATATCTATGAGCCCGATGCGCGGCAGTTGATCGAAGGTTTGATTACCCGGTTTATTGAATCCCAGGTCTATCAAGCGGTGGTTGAAAACGTCGCTTGCGAGCAAGCCGCAAAGATGATTGCCATGAAGAGTGCAACAGACAACGCCGGGGACCTGGTGGATGAGTTGCAGTTGATCATGAATAATGCCCGACAGGCAGCGATCACCCAGGAATTATCAGAGATTGTTAGCGGTGCAGCGGCAGTTTAATCTGTCGACACCATCAAAAAACGTTTGAGAGTAAGAGGATATAGCGATGGGTAGCGGACGTATCGTACAGGTAATTGGTGCGGTCATTGACGTTGAATTCCCGCGGGATGAAGTTCCCCAGGTTTATCACGCATTGGTCGTCGACGGTAATGGCCTGACTTTAGAAGTACAGCAGCAGTTGGGCGACGGTATCGTGCGCACCATTGCGATGGGTAGTTCTGAAGGTGTCGCCCGTGGACTCGGGGTCAGTAATACCGAGGAGCCTATTTCTGTGCCGGTGGGCGAAGCCACCTTGGGCAGAATCATGGACGTGCTGGGTCGCCCAATTGATGAGAAAGGCCCGATTGGCGAAACTATGCGTATGCCAATCCACCGCAAGCCACCTTCCTATGAAGAACAGGCCGGCGGTCGTGATCTGCTGGAAACCGGTGTTAAGGTCATCGACCTGATTTGTCCATTTGCGAAAGGCGGTAAGGTAGGTTTGTTCGGTGGTGCCGGCGTTGGCAAGACCGTGACCATGCTTGAATTAATTAACAACATCGCCAGTGAGCATGCCGGTTTATCGGTTTTTGCGGGTGTGGGAGAGCGTACTCGTGAGGGTAACGACTTCTATCACGAAATGCAGGACGCAGGCGTACTCGACAAGATTGCGATGGTCTTCGGTCAAATGAACGAGCCTCCAGGAAACCGCTTACGGGTTGCCTTGTCAGGTTTGACCATGGCAGAGAAATTCCGTGATGACGGTAAAGATGTTCTGTTGTTTGTCGACAATATCTATCGCTATACACTGGCGGGAACTGAAGTCTCGGCCCTGTTAGGTCGTATGCCTTCCGCGGTAGGTTATCAACCAACGCTGGCGGAAGAGATGGGTGTACTGCAAGAGCGTATTACCACCACCAAGACTGGCTCTATCACATCGATCCAGGCGGTTTATGTACCAGCCGACGATTTGACTGACCCGTCACCAGCGACGACCTTTGCCCACTTGGACTCAACGGTGACGCTGTCTCGGGATATCGCTTCTCTGGGTATCTATCCGGCGGTTGACCCCCTGGATTCGACTTCGCGCCAGTTAGATCCACTGGTCGTGGGTGAGGAGCATTACAGTGTTGCTCAGCGAGTTAAGGGCGTACTGCAAAAATATAAAGAGCTGAAAGATATTATCGCGATTTTGGGTATGGATGAATTGTCTGAAGAAGACAAGTTGACCGTATATCGGGCCCGTAAAGTCGCTCAGTTTTTCTCTCAGCCAATGCACGTTGCCGAGGTCTTTACTGGCCAGCCAGGGGTTTACGTTAACTTGGCAGATACTATTCGTAGCTTCAAAGGCATTCTCGACGGCGAATTTGATGATTTGCCCGAAGCTGCTTTCAGCATGGTTGGCAACATTGAGCAAGCGATTGAAAAAGCGAAGCATTTATAATTTCTCGTTAGAGGACTAGTTACCATGGCATCAACTGTACATTGCAGTATCGTCAGCGCCGAGCTTGAGATTTTCTCGGGCATGGTCGAGATGGTTGTGGCCTCTGGAACCATTGGTGAGCTGGGTTTATTTCCTGGCCATACGCCATTGCTCAGTGGCGTCAAGCCAGGTCCGGTTAGATTGCGCTTGGAAGGCGGCGAGGAAGAGATTTTCTTCGCCTCTGGCGGCTATATCGAGGTTCAGCCGACGTCGATCACGATTCTTGCCGACACGGCTATTCGAGCTGATGATATTGATGAGGCGGCTGCCGTTGAAGCGCAGCAAAAAGCCGAACGAGAACTTGCGGATAATCGTGCGGATATTGATTTTGGTCGTGTCAGTTCTGATCTTGCGGAGCAGGCAGCGATGCTGCGGACAATCCGCAAGTTTCGTGAACAGCGATAATCCAGCTCGCCCTTCGGGTGTTTGAAAGAAGTTAAAATGAGGGTAGCGCGAGCTGCCCTTTTTTTTGAGTTAAATGCCTATCCCTAGGCCAGCGCAGATCAGGTTAGAATAGCATCATGAAGACACTTGAAGTTTGTATCTTGGCTGCTGGCATGGGCAGCAGAATGAAATCACCCCTGCCGAAAGTCCTCCATCCCTTGGCGGGCAGACCTATGCTCGGCCACTTGCTGGCAACGGTGGCGGAACTCAATCCCCATAAAGTTCACGTTGTGGTTGGCCAAGGGGCTGAACAGGTTCAGGCAGCGTTTATCGACCTAGACATTCAATGGGCTCTGCAGGCAGACCAGCGTGGCACCGGGCACGCGGTTATGCAGGCGCTGCCTAACGTAAGTGATGACTCACTCTTACTTATCCTCGCTGGCGATGGCCCATTGATCAGTGTGGATACGCTGCGGTCACTGCTGCAAAGCGACGCGGCGCTGACGGTCCTGACTGTCGACCAGTCGGACCCGACCCATTATGGGCGCATCATTCGAGATGATGCGGGCGCGATCACCGAAATTGTTGAGGAGCGAGATGCGACCGATGCGCAGCGCTTGATCCGTGAAGTGAATACCGGGGTTATGCTAGCTCAAGCCGATCACCTTAGAGCCTGGACCGCGGGCCTCACCACTGACAACGAACAAGGTGAATACCTGCTGACGGATATCGTCGCCATCGCCAATGCCGCGGGTCGGCCAGTTCGACCGGTGCAAGCCGAGGATGCGGGCGAGCTGCAGGGCATCAATAACTTTGCCCAATTGGCCGCAGCCGAACGTTATTGGCAGCGCCGTCGCGCCCATCAATTAATGTTGGCGGGTGTACATCTGTCGGATGCTGAACGGATCGATATACGCGGTGAGCTCATCACCGGCCGTAATGTTCATATTGATGTCAATTGCATCTTTGAGGGACGTGTGGTGCTAGGCGATAACGTCCGCATTGGCCCAAATTGTGTCATCAAGGACGCCGAACTGGCGAATGATGTGCAGATTAAGGCGTTTACCATGCTGGAGGGTGCCAGTATCGGTAGCCAAGGCCAGGTTGGCCCTTACGCCCGCCTGCGCCCAGGTACCCAATTGCTGAGTGACGCGCGGGTGGGTAATTTTGTAGAGGTGAAAAATACCATCCTCGGTCAAGGCAGCAAGGCCTCACACCTAAGTTACTTAGGCGACGCTATCATCGGTCAAGGGGTAAACATAGGCGCAGGCACAATCACCTGTAACTACGATGGGGTGAACAAGCATCAGACGGTGATCGAAGACTTGGTGTTTGTCGGCTCCAATACGGCGCTGGTCGCCCCGATAACAATCGGCGCTGGGGCGACGCTCGCGGCAGGCTCAACCATCACGCGAGATGTAAAAAAACGACAGTTGGCGGTGGCCCGTGGTCGCCAGTCAGCTATCGATAACTGGCAAAGCCCCAGGGACAAGTAAATGTGTGGAATTGTTGGCGCGGCAACGCGTAGAAATGTTGCCGGTATTTTACTAGAAGGCCTGCAGCGCCTGGAGTACCGGGGTTACGACTCCGCGGGCCTATCGATCATTGATGCCGGCGGTCAGATCCAGCGTTTACGTCGGGTCGGTAAGGTCAAGGCGCTCGCGAGTGCTTGGCAAGCCAATCCCGTGGATGGACAATTAGGCATTTCTCATACCCGTTGGGCGACTCATGGCAAGCCCTCGGAAGACAACGCCCATCCGCACCACTCCAGCAATGATGTGGCAGTCGTCCACAACGGGATTATCGAAAACCACGAGCCGCTACGTATTGCCCTCGAGTCTGCAGGCTATGTGTTTTCTAGCGATACCGATACCGAGGTGATCGCCCATCTGGTGCATCAACAGGTCGCCAGTTGCGATGATTTTCGTCTGGGCGTTGAGAAAGCATTGGCTAGGCTTAAGGGCGCCTATGCGGTGGCGGTCATTCATAGCGATTACCCATCGACGATTATTGCTGCCCGGGTTGGCAGTCCTTTAGTTGTCGGTCTTGGCATTGGTGAAAATTTCGTCGCCTCTGATCCTCAAGCCCTGCGCCCGGTCACCGATCGCTTTATCTTTTTGGATGAAGGCGAGATGGTCGAAGTGCAGCCTGACAGCATTGTCTTTCATGGCTCGAATACCGCCACGGTTGCGCAAAGAACCGTGCAAATTGATACGCGCATTGATGCCACGGACAAGGGCAATCATCGCCACTATATGACCAAAGAGATTTTTGAGCAGCCCGAAACCGTCGCGGCGACATTAGAAGGTCGGGTCACAGCCAAGCATGTGTTGGAAAGCGCTTTTGGCGAGAATGCCGGCGCGGTTTTTGGTCAAACTCAGGCGATTCAGATCGTTGCCTGTGGCAGTAGCTATTATACCGGTTTGGTGGCGCGCTACTGGTTCGAAGAGATTGCCGGTATTCCCTGCAGTGTTGAGGTTGCCAGCGAGTTTCGGTATCGCCAGGTCGCCGTCACGCCCGGTACGCTGCTGGTGACTATATCGCAATCAGGTGAGACCGCAGATACCCTGGCGGCCCTGCGCAATGCGACACACTCGAACTATGTGGGGAGCCTGTGCTTGTGCAACGTGGCGGATAGTAGTTTGGTTAGAGAGTCAGACTTAAGCTTGCTGATTCACGCCGGACCAGAAATTTGTGTGGCCTCCACCAAGGCATTTACTGCCCAGCTGGCCGACCTGTTGATGCTGGTGATCGTGATCGCCAAGTATCATGGTTTGGATGACGCCGCGGAGCAAAAGCTGGTGACCGCATTACTCAGCGTTCCTGCCCAGATTCATCAGGCGTTGGCGTTAGACGATGTGATTAAGGATGTTGCTCGACAGTTTGTGGATAAACACCACGCGCTGTTTCTCGGTCGCGGTCCTCACTATCCTGTGGCGATGGAAGGTGCGCTGAAGCTCAAGGAGATTTCCTATATCCATGCAGAAGGGTATCCCAGTGGTGAGTTAAAGCATGGCCCGTTGGCATTGGTTGATGCCAGTATGCCTGTGGTGGCGGTTGCCCCCACCGATGAATTGTTAGATAAACTGAAGTCGAACTTGCAGGAAGTCAAAGCCCGAGGTGGACAACTTATTGTGTTTGGTGAGTCAGTTCGATTTACTGACGAAGAAGGTACTACGGTGATCCCGATGCCTCATTGTGACCCGGTGATCGCGCCGATTATCTATACCATACCCATGCAATTGCTGGCTTATCATGTGGCGGTCGCTAAGGGCACGGATGTGGATCAGCCCCGAAATCTCGCGAAATCGGTCACGGTGGAATAGGTTTAACATGGGATTTTTGTAGACGGGAAGAATAGACAAAGTCTGCGTAAATAGGCGGACTAAATCGAATCCATGATGGCTGTATAGGGAATTCTTTACATTGTTATTAGCTGATATTCTCGACTCTTTAAATGAGTACCAACGTCAGGCCGTGTCTGCACCGACGGGTAGTTACCTGATTTTGGCGGGTGCCGGCAGTGGAAAGACCCGAGTGCTGACTCACCGAATCGCTTGGCTGATTCAGACTCACGGGGTTTCCCCCCACAGTATTCTCGCGGTGACCTTCACGAATAAGGCCGCAGCGGAAATGCGCGCTCGAATAGAGTCCTTGATGGAAACGCCTTTGCGGGGCATGTGGGTCGGCACCTTTCATGGTATTGCTCACCGACTGTTACGGGCCCATTGGCAGGAAGCGAAACTTAACCAGAACTTTCAGATCCTTGATGGCGACGATCAGTTGCGACTGGTGAAGCGCGTGTTAGCAAGCCTTGATCTGGATGAAAAAAAATGGCCTGCTCGTCAGGCTGTTTGGTACATCAATGCCCAAAAAGATGAGGGGCTCCGACCTCGCCATATCGAGGATTTCGGCGATCTGTATATCAAAACGCATGTTCAAATTTATACCGCCTATGAAGCTGCTTGCGAGCGTGGTGGGATGGTTGATTTTGCCGAGTTGCTATTGCGGGCCCACGAGCTGTGGTTGAACAATCCCCGGCTGCTGCAGCACTATCAGCAGCGTTTCTCACAGCTCTTGGTGGATGAGTTTCAGGACACCAATACGATCCAGTATGCCTGGCTGCGCTTGCTCGCCGGTGATCGAAACAACATTCTTGTAGTTGGTGATGATGATCAGTCTATTTATGGCTGGCGTGGCGCGAAAATAGAAAATATTCAAAAATTCACTAGCGACTTTCCTGCCAGTGAAATGATTCGCCTGGAGCAAAACTATCGGTCGACAGGTTCTATTCTCAAAGCCGCTAATGGTTTGATCAGCTCAAATGCGGGTCGCTTGGGTAAGGAGCTTTGGACTGAGGCGGCCGACGGCGAACGTATTAATTTATATGCGGCCTTTAACGAGATTGATGAGGCGCGCTATATCGTCGAGCGAATTAAGGATTGGGTCGCGCAAGGTAACAACTACGCAGAGTGCGCCATTCTTTATCGTTCCAACGCACAATCACGGGTGCTGGAAGAAGCCCTGCTGCGCAGTCAATTGCCATATCGCATTTATGGCGGCCAGCGGTTCTTTGAGCGTATGGAAATCCGTAACGTTCTGGCCTATATGCGCCTGCTGGGTAACAAGGATGCCGATGCTTCTTTCGAACGGGTGGTCAATACGCCGAGTCGAGGTATTGGCGATCGTACGATCGAAGAGATTCGGCAGCTGGCTCGAAGTCAGAGTATTTCTATGTGGCAAGCCGCTATATTGCTTAAGGATCAGGGCAAAGTGACGGCTAGAACCAAAAATGCCATTCAAGGTTTTATTACGCTGATCGAAGCAATGGATGCGGCAACGGCAGATTTAGAGCTTGCCGAACTTTGTGAAACCGTCATACAAATGTCTGAGTTGAGGGAATATTACGAGAAAGAACGGGGTGAACGCGGTCAGGCTCGGCTTGAGAATTTGCAAGAGCTGGTCACTGCAGCGCGAACCTTTGATCCGGATTCGGGCGTCGACTTTGATGATCCCGACGAGATAGAGCCCTTGTCGCTATTTGATGATTTCCTGAACCATGCCGCCTTAGAGTCAGGTGAAGGACAAGGGGATATTCACCAGGATTGTGTTCAATTGATGACGCTTCACAGTGCCAAGGGTCTTGAGTTTCCCTTGGTGTTTCTTGGCGGCATGGAAGAAGGCTTGTTCCCCCACAAAATGTCGTTGGAAGAACCGGGGCGGCTCGAAGAAGAGCGCAGGCTTTGCTATGTTGGTGTCACGCGCGCCATGCAACAGCTCTATCTCACCTATGCTGAATCTCGCCGAATCAATGGCTCGGAAACCTACAACCGAGTGTCTCGATTTGTCGGTGAGATTCCCAGTGAAATGGTCCAGGAAGTCAGAGCGCAGCAGGCCGTCAGTCGGCCTGCCTACACCAGCAGTTACAGTGACAGCCGAAGGATGCCCAGCAGAGTCAATACGCATAACCTGCGATCGTTTGCCGATGCTGAACTGGGTGGCACTAACCTTAAATTAGGCCAGCGAGTTGTCCATGCCAAATTTGGCGAAGGTGTTGTGATCAACTATGAAGGTGAGGGTAAGCAGGCCCGAATCCAGGTCAACTTCAACCAAGAAGGCAGCAAGTGGTTGATGATGGCATACGCGAATCTGCAGCCCGTTTAATCTAGCTCCATCAGGACGTTATTATGTGCAAAACAATATTGCTCGTCTGCTTACTTGTTAGCTTCGGTGCCTTGTCTGGTTGCGGTGGAAACGACACTGTAAAGGGGCAAGATAGCAGCGCAACTCGATTAGATAAAATCTACCAGTGGCGGATGGTGACCACCTGGCCAAAAAACCTGCCGGGCCTTGGTGTCGCGCCCGTGCGCATGGCAGAAATGATTTCGACGATGAGTAATGGTCGACTGAATATTACGGTTTATGGCGCGGGCGAACTGGTGCCAGCGATGGGCGTCTTCGATGCAGTGTCTCTGGGTAATGTCGAAATGGGTCATGGTGCGGCGTACTACTGGAAAGGCAAGCTGCCAGCGGCATCGTTTTTTACCGCGGTGCCCTTTGGGTTGACGGCCCAGGAAATGAATGGCTGGTTGTTACACGGTGGCGGCATGGCGCTGTGGGAAGAACTGTATGCGCCGTTCAACCTGATTCCACTGGCTGGTGGCAATACAGGCGTGCAGATGGCTGGTTGGTTTAATCAGGAAATCAATTCGCTAGAGGACCTGCAAGGTCTGAAGATGCGTATTCCCGGCCTCGGGGGTGAAGTTTTTCAAAAGGCGGGTGGTACTGCTGTCAACATTCCCGGGGGTGAAATCTATACCAGTTTGCAGACCGGGACGATTGATGCGACAGAATGGGTCAGCCCCTACAACGACCTAGCCTTTGGCTTACATCAGGTGGCCAAGTACTACTATTATCCTGGTTGGCAGGAGCCGGGTCCGACGCTGGAAATTATCGTCAATGCGGAAGCGATGAATAGCCTGCCGAAGGATTTGCAGGAAATCGTCAGAGTCGCCAGTCGTGCCATGAATGACGATATGCTCGCCGAATTTACCACTCGTAATAATGCGGCTCTGGAGGAGTTGGTGAATAAACACCATGTCCAGTTGCGCCGCCTACCGGAGGATGTGTTGGCTAAATTGAAAGCCATATCGGCGGAGGTGGTCGAGGGGATCGCTCAAGACGACGAGCTGGCGCAGCGAATTTACCAGTCCTATGATCGTTATCGAACCCAGGTGATGAGCTATCACGAGATCTCTGAACGCGCCTATATCAATGCCCGGGCGGCAGAACCGTTGGCGCAATAAGTTAGGTTACTTCGGAAATAGCACGCTGGGCAGCCAGGTCACCAGACCTGGCTGCCAGGTCAACAGCACCAGCAGTAATATCTGCATCATGATAAAAGGCACCACGCCGCGATAGATCTGCAATGTGCTGATGGACAATGGCGCCACTCCACGCAAATAAAACAGCGCAAATCCAAAGGGCGGTGTCAGGAAGGACGTTTGCAAGTTCACCGCGATCATGATGCCCAGCCAGATCGGATCAACGCCCATCGCCATGAGGATCGGGCCCACAATCGGTACTACCACAAAGGTAATCTCGATAAAGTCGAGAATAAAGCCGAGCAAAAAAATCACTAGCATGACAATGGCGGTAGCGCCGATCACGCCGCCGGGCATTTCGGCAAATAATGCCTGCACCAGTTCATCACCACCAAAGCCTCTAAAGACTAAAGAGAACAATGAGGCACCCACGAGTATGAAAAACACCATGGCAGTGGTTCGCGTTGTTGACCGGCCAATGTCCATAAACTGCGGTCCATTCACGTTTCGGCTCAATAGCGCCAGGATTAAAGCGCCTAGAGCCCCCACCCCTGCCGCCTCTGTTGGCGTCGCGATGCCGGTCAAAATGGAACCCAGCACGGATAGGATGAGTAATAACGGGGGCAGGATACTCTGAATAATTTCTTGCAAGGTAACCGACGCGACGGCAACAGGCGGTGCGCGATGGGGTGACAGTATGGCGGTACCCATGATGTAGACCAGATAAAAAGCCACTAAGCACAAGCCAGGCAATATCGCCCCGGCAAACAGATCACCCACCGAGACAGTTTGCGGGCTGAAGATGCCCATGTTGAGCTGTGCCTGTTGGTAGGCATTGCCCAGTACGTCGCCGAGTAGCACCAGGGCAATGGACGGTGGAATGATTTGACCCAGGGTGCCTGTTGCGCAGATGGTACCCGTGGCAAGCACTGGGTCATAGTTTGCCTTGAGCATGCTGGGCAGCGCCATCAAGCCCATCGTCACGACTGTGGCGCCGACGATGCCCGTGCTCGCGGCCATCAACATACCCACAACTGTGACGGCGATGCCCAAGCCTCCAGGTAAGTGACCGAACAACTTGCTCATGGTCTCCAGTAGTCGTTCGGCGATCTTGGAGCGTTCCAGGATGACGCCCATCAGAATAAACAGCGGTACCGCCATTAGCGTCTGATTCGTCATAATGCCGAACAGGCGATTCGGTGTGGCGGATAGCAGAGCCTGATTAAAGTCACCGGTCATAATGCCGATGCCCGCGGCTAATAGGGCGGTGCCGGCCAGCGTGATTGCCACTGGGTAGCCGAGCAGGAGAAAGCCGAAAGCTGCGACAAACATGAGTAAACCAGCATATTCAGCCATCGATGTTAGAGACTCTTGGCGGTGGGGGCGCGACTAACGTTTGTATCAGACGGGCAATTTCGGCGATACCCTGGATGCCCAAGAGCCCCGCCATCAATGGTATCAGGCCCTTCATCAGGTATATACCAGGCAAGCCCCCAGGTTCTGCGGATCCCTCCTGCAGTTGCCAGGACAAAGAAACATAGTCCAGGCTGGTGACAAAGATGAAAAGGCTTAAGGGCAGCAGAAAGACGATGGCGCCCAACAGGTCTATTATCGCCTGGCCGCGCTGGGACAAACGTTGATAGATGATGTCGACTCGAACATGGGCATCCGCGCGCAAGGTATAGGCAATGCCCAGCATAAAAATACTGGCATGAATGTAAAGTATGAGTTCCGTGATCGGAATCAGGCCGATATTCAGAACGTAGCGTGCCATCACGACTACGCAGGTGAGCAACATCATCACGAAGGTTAGCGGCGCGATTAGGTGGCCTGTCCAGTCGGCAACGCGGTTGAGGGTCATCAGGAAACGAAGCAATGGATGCACTCGGTTTTTGCGAATAGGAGAGTCTAGCACAGGGCCCGCAGCGTGGCAGCGGTTTGCAAGGGTTGGCCGGGGTGAGTCACTGGGCCTGGATGAGGGTTGCGAAACCACTGAGCGTGCACCTTTGACTCGTGTGGAAAGGGCATTCGGTAGGCTAACAGCAACCTGAAGGCCTGCTGTCAAATCACGCTTAAATGCAGTGTAGCCGTCTCCAGCATCATTGCTCATCAATTCAAACAGATAGCGGAATTTTGTAGATCCACAGACCTAAAATTTAGGTAGACTATTAATGGTACTTTGATAGCCATTAGTTATCCCAATCATTCGACCCCAGAAAGCGAACCGAGGCCCACCATGAGCGAAGCCAAATCCAACGCTGAAATACCCCAGGCAGATATCCCGTCAGCTTATGACATACCCCTAGAAGACATTATGCCGATCAACGCCAGGCTCTGGAGCGAACATAAATGGATTGAATATTTTGAGCGCTTGCGGGCCGAGGACCCAGTCCATTTCAATTATTCTGATATCGCCGGGCGCTTCTGGTCGTTGACAAAATACGAAGATATCAAAAAAGTCGATTCGGATTGGCAAAATTTCAGCTCAGCTAATGGGATTACCCTGGGCTTGCCCGTTGACGCAGACCTGCCAGAGGGGGCCTTGGGTATTACCACCTTTATCGCCCAAGACCCACCGGTGCATGATGTACAGCGTAAAACCGTGTCGCGGTCGGTCGCGCCGAACAACCTGGTCGCCATGGAAGCCCTTATCCGTGAGCGCACTTCCCGAGTGTTAGATGCATTACCCGAGGGTGAAACCTTTGACTGGGTTGATACCGTTTCTATCGAACTGACCACCATGATGCTGGCAACCCTGTTCGACTTTCCCTTTGAAGACCGTCGCAAGCTGACCCGCTGGTCCGATGTCACCTTTGCCATCCCTCAGCCTGGTGGCATTATCGAGTCTGAAGAAGAGCGGCGCGCAGAGTTGTTGGAATGCCTGGCGTATTTCACCCAGTTGCGAGAAGAGCGACTCAAGAACCCGGGGACAGATCTCGTTTCCATGTTGGCACATGGTGAGGATACCAAGGATATGTCGCCGATGAATTATCTGGGTAACCTGTTGCTTTTGATCGTCGGCGGTAACGACACCACCAGAAACAGTATGACGGGCAGCATCTACGCCTTGAATAAGTTCCCTCAGCAGTATGACAAGCTGATCGCGAAGCCTGAGCTCATTCCGAAAATGGTGGCAGAGCTGATTCGGTGGCAGACACCGCTGGCCTACATGCGTAGAACCGCCAACAACGATTGCGAAATTGGTGGCAAGCAGATCAAACAAGGCGATCAAATTTTAATGTGGTACGCCTCTGGTAACCGCGATGCGGCGGTCTTTGATAACGCCAATGAGTTGGATATTGAGCGGCCCAATGCTCGCCAGCACCTGTCCTTTGGTTTCGGCATCCACCGCTGTATGGGTAACCGCTTAGCTGAAATGCAGTTACGTATTCTGTGGGAAGAAATATTGACTCGGTTTGAAAAAATCGAAATACAGGCTGAGCCGCAAAGAACCTTTTCCTCTTTCGTCAATGGCTATACTTACTTGCCGGTGAAGGTGACGCGCAAGCAATAAGTTCGCAGCGGGTTACAGGTGGCTTGTCCAATAGTGAAGCAAGACACCCACGAATATCCCCAGCCCGCACCAATGGTTGTTGAGAAACGCTGCGAAGCAGCCGTCTCTGTCTCTGTCGCGGATCAGATACTGTTGGTAAATAAACAGGCCCGCGGCACAGCCGAGTCCGAGCATATACCAGGTGCCCAAGCCCACGGGTTCGGCCGCAGCGTACATGATAATCAGAAACAGTACCTGGAGTGTCGCGATGGCCGCTTTATCCAGCTCTGCAAACAAAATGGCGGAGGATTTCAAGCCCAGTAGCAGGTCATCATTTCTGTCTACCATGGCATATTCCGTATCATAGGCCACCGTCCAGATAATGTTGGCGATCATCAATAGCCCGGCAACCTGAGGCACCTCGCCGGTGGTGGCCGAGAATGCCATGAGGGTGCCAAAAGAAAAGGCCAGACCAAGGATAGCCTGGGGCATATAGGTGTAGCGTTTCATAAATGGATAGATCAAGGCAGTAATCGCACCGCCACAAGCCAGCAGGACGGTGAGCCAGTTGGTTGTCAGGACCAATATCAGAGCTGCAAAGAGTAATATCGCCATGAAGCACAGAGCTGCCATCACAGTGACTTGGCCAAGCACCAGGGGCCGGTTGCGGGTTCGTTCGACACTGCCATCGATTCCCCGGTCAACCACATCATTGACGATACAGCCCGCTGATCGTGTGAACAGAGTGCCGAGGGTAAATACGATGAGTAAATGCCAACCTGGAAAGCCTTCTGCCGCGATCCACAGAGCCCACAGGGTGGGCCACAGTAAAAGAAATGTGCCGATCGGCCGATCGAGCCGGGCCAAGCGCAACAATGGCGATAGCATTGGCCAGCGCTGGTTAAGATGAATTCTAAGTCGCGAAACTGAATCGGTCAGGCGGGCTCGTAATCTTTTTAAAGCAATAATCGATGGCATGTTATGAGGCACTGGATTCGCCGATTTGTGTCACGTGAACAGGAATTACGCTAGTATACGTCGCTTGGCCCAGGCATTAAATCATCGATTTTCCATGCTGGGCCGAGATAACCGATAGCTAGGCCCGTCAGGGTGACTATCGATGTAATCATGAAAACAGCTTAATAGAACGAGGCGTAAAGACAGATGAGAAAGTGGCAGTGTATTGTTTGTGGTTTCATTTATGACGAAGCCGAGGGCCTTGAGTCTGAGGGCATTGCGCCCGGTACGCGCTGGGAGGATATACCCGAAGACTGGTGTTGCCCTGAATGTGGCGTGAGTAAAGAAGATTTTGAGATGTTGGAAGTTGACTAAAGCCAACCGCGAGTAGTGCTATGGATCATCAAAAGTTAACCAGAAATATCGTTCTCGGTATGACCCTTGGCATACTCTTAGGGTCCATTATATTCAGCTTCGGGTTCAACGATGACCATCCGCTGATGGTCTATGTGGTTGACGGTTTACTGGATATTGGCGGCAAGGTGTTTGTTATCAGCTTGAAATTGCTGGTCGTGCCACTGGTCTTTGTATCTCTGGCCTGTGGCGCCAGTAATCTCGGTGATAGTGCGAGCATGGGGCGCATCGGGATCAAGACCATCGGACTGTATCTAATGACCACTGCAGTGGCGATTACGCTGGCGCTATTGGCGGCGACTTTGATCAACCCCGGGCAGGGAATCAATTTAACTTCCGACGCTCAATTTTTGGCCAACGAGAGTCCGTCGTTGAAACAGGTCATCATCAATATTTTTCCCTCCAATCCAATCAAGGCCATGAGTGATGGCAATATGCTGCAGGTTATTGTCTTTGCAATACTGGTTGGTGTCGCTATCAGCCGGTGTGGTGATGCGGGCCAGCGGGTGCGAGCGACCCTGAATGATTGGAACGACATCATCATGCGCATGGTGATGATGTTGATGCAGGTCGCACCGATTGGGGTGTTTTGTCTGCTGATTGTGCTGTTCTCCCATATGGGTTTTTCTGCGATCTCGGATCTTATCGCCTATTTTCTTACGGTGGCTGGCGTGCTGGTGCTGCATTTTTGCCTGACCTATGGCGTGATGATTCGCACCATGGCCAATCTCAATCCGATCACCTTCTTCCGCCATATGGCGCCAGTGATGGCCTACGCTTTCAGTACGTCTTCGAGTAACGCGACGCTGCCGATTACCTTAGAAACCGTCGAGCATCGAGTCGGGGTTAAAAATGAGATTGCAGCCTTCACCGTACCGTTAGGGGCAACCATTAATATGGATGGCACCGCCATCATGCAAGGGGTGGCCACCGTGTTTATCGCTGGCGCCTTTGGGGTTGAGCTGGGTCTGAGTGACTATCTACTGGTGATTTTAACCGCAACCTTGGCGTCAATTGGGACCGCGGGTGTGCCCGGCGTGGGTTTGATCATGCTGGCACTGGTGTTACAGCAGGTGGGATTACCTGTTGAGGGGATTGCCCTGATTATCGGCGTTGATCGTCTGCTGGATATGATGCGCACCGCGGTGAATGTCACGGGCGATGCCACGGTCTCGGCGATTGTCGCCAGAAGTGAAGGCAAGTTTGATCGGGACGTCTTCGAAGGTCGAGAGGCGAAAGGTTACCAAATCTAGAGCTCCGGCGACTGTTGCGCTAAGCCTTAAACCTGACTGAAGGCTTCTGGCATGGCCAGCCAGCGTTGCATGATAGCCAATGCGGCAGGCCGGTCGGTTGCCAGCATCGCTCTGGAAGTGTTACTGACAGCATCAAGCATATGCTGGTCACGCACCAGATCAGCGATTCTGAACTGCAGCGCCCCCGATTGCCGGCGGCCAAACATTTCTCCAGGCCCACGAATCATCAAATCTTGTTCGGCAATATAGAAACCGTCACTGCTCTCTCGCAGCACATTCAGTCGCTGCTTGCTGACTCGCCCCAGCGGCGGGTGGTAGAGCAATACGCAGTGGCTCTTACGGGTTCCTCGACCGATCCTGCCACGTAACTGGTGAAGCTGAGCAAGTCCCAGGCGCTCAGGGTTTTCGATGATCATCAAGCTGGCGTTGGGCACGTCGACGCCCACCTCGATGACCGTGGTTGCCACCAGTAAATCAGTCTTACCGGCCTTGAATTCCGCCATAATACTGGCTTTTTCTTCTCCAGACATGCGGCCGTGGATCAGACGCACGCGAAGTGAGGGCAATTGCTGGGTGAGCGCCTCGGCCGTGACTTCGGCTGCCTGGCACTCCAGTGCTTCCGACTCTTCGATCAAGGTACAGACCCAATAGGCCTGCGCCCCTTGCTGGCAGGCAGACTGGACTCGCGCTATCACTTCCTCGCGACGTGAATCCGGCAGGACGCTGGTGGTCACTGGGGTTCTTCCCGGCGGTAGCTCATCAATCACGGAGCAATCCATGTCGGCATACAAGCTCATCGTCAAGGTCCGTGGGATGGGCGTCGCGGTCATGACCAGCTGATGTGGCATGCGTCCCTGGCGCTCGCCCTTTTCTCGTAGTGCCAGGCGTTGCAGAACCCCAAAACGGTGCTGTTCATCAATAATCACCAGCCCCAAGTCAGCAAAGATAACCTCCTTTTGAAACAGCGCGTGGGTACCTACAACAACCCCTGCCCGGCCGCTGGCAATGGCGGCAAGCTCTGCCTGTCGCTGTTTGCCCTTAACTTTGCCTGACAGCCAGGCCACTTGAATACCCAGTGGCGCAAGCCATTGACTGAAGTTCAGAAAATGTTGTTCGGCCAGTAGTTCGGTGGGCGCCATGATCGCAGTCTGTAATTGATTCTCGATGGACTGGGCCGCGGCGAGGGCGGCCACCACCGTTTTGCCCGAACCAACATCACCCTGGACCAAGCGTAGCATCGGTTGGCTCCTGCCAAGATCAAAAGCGACTTCTGCCAGAACGCGCTGCTGGGCGGCTGTTAATGTAAATGCCAAAGAGGCCTTCAAGGCCTCGCAGGTTGCTGCGGGTGGGCCAAACTCATAAGCCTGCAGGCTTGCCATTTCCTCGCGCATGAGCCGCATGCTGGTTTGATGTGCGAGTAGCTCTTCAAAGGCCAGACGTTGTTGGGCGGGATGGGTACCTTCCAGAAGATCTTCAAGGGCGATGTCTGCGGTAGGTCGGTGGATCAGGTGCAAGGCGGCATTGATATTGGTTTGCAAGAAGCCTTGATCGCCTAAAGGGATGTTCTGTAATAGCTTGCCAGCGTCCATAAGGGCCAGAACCTGAGTCACAATGGCGCGTATTCTCGATTGGCCAAGGCCCTCGGTGACGGGATAGACCGGGGTTAAATGTTGTTCCAGGGGTGTCTGAGTATCGGCAGTATATTCTGGATGATATATTTCCAGGCCGGCTGAGCCACGTCGGACTTCTCCGTAACAACGCAGATTGGCGGTGTTCTTGAGGCCGGCTTGTTGTTGCTTGGAGAAGTGGAAGAAACGCAGGGCGATGGTGCCGGAGGCATCTTGCAAGTGAACGAGCAAGCTTCTGCGCTTACCAAAGCTGATTTCGCAAGCTATCACCTGACCCTCCAGAACGACCTGCTGGCCCGGTTGGGCTGCGGCTATGGCGGTCAAGCGCGTTCGATCTTCGTAGCGCAAGGGTAGATGAAACAGGACATCTCTCAGGCTGAAAATCCCGACTCGAGCCAGCTTCTCGGTCAATGCCGGGCCGACCCCCTTCAGCGAGCTGACGCTGGCATTCTCGAGGCTCTCAGCGTCATTCATCGGCGCTGCCTGCAGTGATGGCATGCAAGGGTGTGTGGTAACCGGTCACTAGGTGAGATCGATGATGGCATCTATCTCGATCTGCACGTTCTTTGGCAAGGCACTGACCTCCACCACAGCTCGAGCTGGATAAGGTGCGGTTAACAAACCTTCCATATAAGTGTTGACCTTGGCGAAATGTGCCAAGTCTGTAAGGTAGATATTGAACTTGATCGCCTGGTTCAGGGTGGTGCCCGCCGCCTGACAAATTCCGTCGAGATTCTGAAACACCTGGTGAATCTGGTCGCTGATGTCTTCCGAGACCAGCGTCATGGTCTCCGGCACCAAAGGTATTTGGCCACTGATATACAAAGTGCCATTGGCGGCGACTGCTTGGGAATAGATGCCGATAGCCGCGGGTGCTGCAGAAGTGCTGATAAATGCCTTGGCCATGATTCAACTTCTCATTCGAGTAATTTTGGTGACGCCTTTGATGATCCGTAGGCGTTTGATGACTCTCGCCAGGTGCACGCGGTCGCGAACGGCTAGTACCAGATTGACGGTGGACAGATGCGCGTCGCGCTCCATCATGCTAATTCGATCGACATTGGCATCAGCATTAGTGATCGTGGAGGCGAGTACCGCAATAATGCCCTTCTCATGCTCGAGCTCGACCCTCAGTTCCACAGAAAATTCCTGGCCGACATGAGAGTCCCAACGGACGCTCATGGTTTCTTCAGGCTTGTTGCGTAACTCTGACATATTCCGGCACACGTCCATGTGGATCACAATGCCCTTGCCAGCGCTGATATGGCCGATAATGGGGTCGCCAGGAATGGGCTTGCAGCACTTTGCATAGGTGACCACCAGCCCTTCTGTCCCCATGATGGGCAAGGGTGTATGACGAATTGGGCCGTCAGCGTCGGTCGCTGCTGTTGCAGTGATCAAGCGGCTGGCGACAACGGACGCCATCTGGTTACCGAGACCGATGGCTTCTAGTAACTGGTCCAGGTAGATCATATTGCGTTCTTTGAGAACCGCGAGCAGGCGCTCTGGATCTATCGCTTCGATACTCGTGTTGTAAGCCTTTAAGGTTCGCTCGAGCAACCGTCGGCCAAGGGCCATGGACTCATTGCTCTGTTGATTCTTGAGGGAATGGCGAATACCGGCACGGGCTTTGCCGGTGATGACAAAGCTTAGCCAGGCTGGATTGGGGTGCGCACCCGAGGCGGTGATGATCTCCACAGTCTGACCACTCTCCAGAGTAGAGCTCAGAGGTGCCAGGCGTCGGTCGATGCGGCAGGCCACACACGTGTTGCCAATGTCGGTGTGCACCGCGTAGGCGAAGTCAATGGGGGTTGAGCCCTGCGCAAGCTCATAGATCTGACCTCGAGGGGTGAAGACATAGACCTCGTCGGGAAACAGGTCAGTTTTGACATTCTCGATAAATTCCAAAGAGTTGCCGGCGCTTTGCTGGATCTCGAGCAGCCCCTTCATCCATTCCCTGGCGCGTTTGTGGCTGCCAGCGTTACTTTCGTCATTGGCTTTATAGAGCCAGTGTCCGGCGATGCCGTTGTTGGCCACCATCTCCATATCAACGGTTCTGATTTGGATTTCGATAGGTAGGCCATGCATACCGAATAATGTTGTGTGCAGCGACTGATAACCATTGGCTTTGGGGATCGCGATATAGTCTTTGAATCGACCCGCCACCGGTTTATAGAGGTTGTGGACTGAGCCGAGGACACGATAACAAGTATCCACAGAGTCGACGACAATACGAAACGCGTAGACATCCATAATCTCGGTAAAGGAACGGCGCTTGCTACGCATCTTGTCGTAGATGCTGTAAAGGTGCTTCTCGCGGCCGATAACTTCGGCTGCAATGCCATCTCGGGCCAGACTGGCTTTGATGGACTCAAGGATATTACTGACATATTCCTTGCGATTACCGCGAGCCGTGCGCACCGCCTTCTCGATCATCGATGAACGCAGTGGGTAAAGGGCTTTGAAACCCAGCTCTTCAAACTCAATGCGCGTGTTATTCATGCCCAGCCGGTTAGCGATTGGCGCATAAATTTCCAGTGTTTCGCGGGCAATACGGCGCTGTTTCTCGCTATTGAGACTACCGATCGTACGCATATTATGTAGGCGATCAGCGAGCTTCACCATGATGACACGAATATCCTTGGCCATGGCCAGGGTCATTTTCTGGAAGTTTTCGGCTTGAGCTTCGGCCCGTGAATGAAACATACTTTTGAGTTTGCTGACACCGTCTACGAGGTTGGCAACTTCTTCATCAAATTCCTTGCTAATAATATCTTTTGGAATGCCAGTGTCTTCGATCACATCATGCAGCAGTGCGGCAATCAGGCACTGATGATCCATATGCATATCGGCGAGAATGGCGGCAACGGCCAGTGGGTGGGTAATATAAGCCTCACCTGAGCGCCTGGCCTGACCTTCATGGGCGGCCTCGGCGAAGTGATAGGCTTTGCGAACCTGCTGGATCTGCGTGGCGCCGAGATAAGCCTCAAGTTCCAGGGCGAAGGAGTCGATGGTTAGCAAGGGTACGACTCCCTGTTAGTAGGGATAGCCAGGAAACGTGATATCAACAGCGCTCTGGCAGACCCGAGCGCCATAGATAACGGAAAAAAAGAGACAGCGCGCTTGGCAGAGACGTCTGCCACGAGGCTAGTCCTGTGCCGGAGTATTGGCTCCGGCAGTGTTAGCCTAGATATCTGTTTCGAGGGGGGTTTCGAATTCATGGTGTGCGGCGGCTATATCCAATGTCTTGGGTTCGTCCTGCGTGCCCTCTCTGAGTATGCTTGCATCGATAAAGCCGCCCGCAATTTCGCGCAGTGCCAGTACCGTGGGTTTATCATTTTCAATGGGTACCAGGGGATCTTTGCCGCCGGTAGCGATTTGTCGAGCACGCTTGCTGGATACCATTACCAGTTCAAAGCGGTTATCGACATGTTCCAGACAATCTTCAACGGTCACTCGTGCCATCAGTTTACTCCGAATTCAACAAAGGCCTTGGGGCCGGTTCACAACGACCGCGCAGTCTACCGAATCCATCATAGCTGCACAATGAGTAATTGTCGCCATTTCCTGACGCGTATCAGGCGAGAAGTGCGGCAATCAAGTCTTGGAAGCGCTTTTGTTGCGCGCCAAGCAACAGGTCAGCAGCCTTACCGTCGACAATGCGACCTAGGTCTCGCAAAGCAATATTGAAATCATCGTTGATGATCAAATAGTCAAATTCCTGATAGTGAGAGATTTCATTGATCGCTTCATCCATACGGGTATGGATGATGTGCGGGTCATCCTGACCTCGGCCCTGCAGTCTGGCGCGCAGGGCCTCAAGAGACGGTGGCAATATGAATATATGGGTAGAATCTGGCAATCGCTGTCTGATTTGTTGGGCACCCTGCCAGTCGATCTCGAGGATGATATTGTGACCGCGACTGGCGATGCTTTCCACCGCTTCGCGACTGGTGCCATAAAGATTGCCGAACACCTGAGCAGATTCAATAAAGGCGTCTTGGTTTTGCATCTCGCGAAAGATTTCCGGAGTCACGAAATGATAGTCGACGCAATCGACCTCATCGGGTCGCTTAGGTCGCGTTGTGTGAGAAACAGCGACTTCGATACTCGGCGTGGATTCAATCAGCGCCTTAACCAGGCTGGTTTTGCCAGCGCCGGATGGCGCGGCGACTATAAATAAGTGGCCTCTGGCGGATGTCTTACTCGTCACGGGTGAACTGCCTCTGATCTGAAGGGCTCAGTGTAATGCAATTTTTTGGCGAAGCACTGTAATTTGTTTGCCGGCAGTCTCATAAGGCCGCCGATATCTGTCGCGCAAGGTCGTTGCCCCTATTATTGGCCTACTGGGCCTCGTTTACTTTTGATCAGTGCCAAGGTGATGGCTTCATGTCGCGCCTGGTCGATGCGATAACCCATATAAAAGAACATGCCAAAAAAGGTAAACACCGAAGTCGCGGGTCCGGCTAGAAAGCCAAGCTGCCAGATAATATCGGCATCCACCTGGCCCATCATGGCGCCCCTTGGGAAGGCAATAAAATCTAGCAGTATGCCGCCGAGTATCAATCCCAGTGAGGCTGTTGCTTTCACCGCGAAAGCGCGGGCAGCAAAAATAACCCCTTCTCGCCTCTCTCCGACCTCGAGTTCATGTTCGTCGGTGATATCGGCAAACATGGAGTTCAAGGTCGCATATAAGGTGACGCCCAGGGCGGACGTGACCACTGCGCTGAGGATAAGCAGATACAACAACGGACTTGAGCCTGGCGCGGGGAACCAGCTGACACCCGCCAGAGACAAAATAATCGGCAGGTTGATATTGAGAATGACAAGCAAAGCTGAGCCGATCAAGGTGTGTTTTTTGTCAAATTTGCGAGTCGCTGCAGGAATAATGACCATGGAAGCCAACAGCCCGACCAGGCTGCCCAAGGGGATGAATTTCAGCTGCTCAGTGGTCATTCCCCAGAAGTGAAATCCCATAAACGGATTTAACACACCTTCGACGGCGAGAATAAAGGTGCTGAGCATCATGCCGAAGAATATCGCGCGGAAAGAGGCATTGCCGAGCGCCTGACGGACCTCTGTGAGGAGCTGTCGCAAGCTGAACCGATGGATGGAAGGGGCTGTAGCTAAGGCGCGCAGGCGTGGAATTTGTCTGGCCGTACCCAGGCAACAGACGACGATGGCAAAGATCATGAGACCGCCAGAAAACAAGGCCCAGGGCGTGTAAGCAGCCTTATTGAGGAGCGCTGGGTTAAATTCTGCGGTGGTTGGAAAAAACAACAGATAGGAAAGTGGCAGAAATATAGCGCCCCCGGTGGCGCCAAATAAGGTGTTAAAGGAATACAGCGTTGATCGCTGGTGGTAGTCAGTGGCGAGCTCGGCGCCTAGGGCCAGGTGCGGGATATGATAAAAGGTCATCGCGGCGCGTACCAGGACCGCGAAAGTCACTAACCACAGGACATTGCCGAGTTCACTGAGCCCCTGGGGCGGGTTGAAAAGCAGAAAGAAGGTGATAGCCAGGGGGACAGCGGCAAACAAGATAAAGGGATGGCGGCGCCCCCAGCGGGAGCGAAATTTATCGGACAGGCTGCCGGCGATCGGGTCCGTAAAGGCATCGAAGACCAGGGCAATGGCGAGCGCGATACCGGTGCCTGTCGCAGAGACATGCAGTACCTGATTATAGTAAAACAATAAGAAGGTGTTGAAGCCCTGGTTCTTAACCGCTTCCGAGATCTGCCCAAAGCCATAGGCGATCATAGCCGGCAACGACAATTTTTTGTCGGACAAAAGACGCTCCTGAGAATCGGGGCCCATTGAAGGGCGCTAAGGTCAAATAAGACCACATCCTGACCCTGAGTCGCAAATCATTTGGTCGAGCGGTTTATTCATAGCAGCGGTGCCGCCAGCGCCTATTCGATATTCTGGATCTGTTCGCGCATCTGCTCGATAATCACCTTGAGGTCAACAGCCTGAATGGAGGTATTGGCGGCAACTGCCTTGGATGACAGGGTATTAGCCTCTCGATTGAGTTCCTGCATCAAAAAGTCCAGCCGTCGACCGATGGCGCCGGATTCACGCAGCGTGGATCTCACTTCTTCGATATGGGTGTCTAGACGATCCAGCTCCTCGGCGATATCTGACTTCTGGGCGAGATAGACCAATTCTTGTTCCAGACGATTGCCGTCGACTTCGAGCTTTAACTCCATGAGCCGTTCCTCGATGCGCGCCCGTTGCCGTGCGTTAATCACCGGCGCGTCAGCACGGACGATATCGGTTAATTGTTGGAGTTCCGTGAGCTTATCTTCAATGATCTGCTGTAATTCGCTCCCTTCCCTGGCCCGCATAGCGGTCAAGTCGGCGAGCGCCTGGACAAACAGGCTCTGGATTTGTGCAACCAGGTTTTCGTCGTCGACTGCGGCGGTTGCCATGATGCCCGGAAACTTGAGAATATCGAGTGAATTCAGGGGTGAGTTGGCCCCCATGATACGGCTGATTTCGTCAAGCGCATTGCGCAGTTTGTGCACCTGGGCTTCATTAATAGTGAGGGGGCCCGATTCGGTACCTTCCGTATTGATCTTGAGCAGGCAGTCGACCTTGCCGCGAAACAGGCTTTGTTTGAGCAGATTGCGCAGGTCGCCCTCTAGGGCGCGCAAATTATCTGGCACCTTGAAGCTGTGGTCCAAATACCGGTGATTTACCGATCGAATTTCCCAGACAATACTGTTGGCCTCACGTCGAGCAAAGGCGGTCATGCTTTGAGTCATAATGAATAATGCCTGCAAGTGCTTATTAGTGGCTGACCAGTATAATGGAGTTTCATGCATAGATGATTGTTTATAGGAAATACCCATGACGACTGACTCTGTACAACGGCCTGCGGGCCGTGCGCTGGATGCCTTGCGCCCCGTGACCATCGAGCGCGGCATCAATAAACATGCGGAGGGCTCGGTCATGATTGCCTTTGGTGATACTCGAGTGATCTGTACCGCATCCGTTGCCAAAGGCGTGCCGTCATTCTTGCGCGGCTCGGGCCAGGGCTGGATTACCTCTGAATATGGCATGCTGCCCCGTTCGACGAACACCCGCATGGATCGAGAAGCGGCAAGGGGCAAACAGGGCGGTCGAACCGTCGAAATTCAACGTCTCATTGGCCGATCTTTGCGCACTTGCGTTGACATGAAACGCCTCGGCGAATATACCATTCGTATCGATTGCGACGTGATCCAGGCTGACGGTGGCACGCGCACGGCATCAATTACGGGTGCCTGTGTGGCGCTGTATGATGCAATTCGGCAAATGAAGCTGGCGCACAACCCATTTCAGCAATTTGTCGGTGCCGTCTCTGTTGGGATTGTTGATGGGCGGCCAGTACTGGATCTTGAATACACCGAAGACTCCCGCGCCGAGACAGACATGAATTTGGTGATGGGTGAGGATGGCCGGTTTATCGAGGTTCAGGGTACTGCAGAAGGTATCCCCTTCTCGCGCGCTGAGCTGGACGACATGTTAATACTGGGAGACAAGGGCATCAACGAACTGATCAGACTACAAAAAGCTGCACTTGAGGTTGCTTGATGGAAGATTATCAGACTAGATTTCTTGAATTCGCCATTGAGCGTGGTGTCTTGCGGTTTGGTGAGTTCACCCTGAAATCAGGCCGAGTAAGCCCGTATTTCTTCAATGCTGGGCTTTTTAACACGGGGGCTGCCCTGAGCGAGCTCGCTGATTACTATGCGGCTGCGCTGGTGGACTCGAAACTAGACGTTGATTTGTTGTTTGGTCCGGCTTACAAGGGTATTCCGCTGGTCAGCGCCACAGCTATCGCCCTGCAGCGCAATTATCAGCGCGACTACCCCTTTGTATTTAATCGAAAAGAAGCGAAGGCTCATGGTGAGGGTGGGCTTTTAGTGGGCTCGCCCCTCGCGGGTAAAGTCATGATTATTGATGATGTTATTACGGCAGGCACCGCGATACGCGAGGTGATGAGCGTGATTGCCGAGTCTGACGCGAGAGCGGTTGGGGTTCTGGTTGCCATTGATCGTCAGGAGAAAGGTCAAGGCGAGCTGTCTGCGATTCAGGAGGTTGAGCGTGACTATGGCGTTTCTGTCATCAGCGTCGTAAAGTTTAGTGATATAACGTCGTTTCTGGAAGGCAGGCCAGAATTTGCACGGCAACTCGGCGATATGCGCGCGTATCAAGATCGATACGGTGTTGCTTATTAAGTTTAGTTCGGCAGGACGATAACTTCAAAGCGAGTAATGACACGGATGTTAAAAACGATTTCTCCAAGGCTCGGGCTCTGGTTCGGCCTACCGTTGCCTGAATGTCCTGGCTTGGCTTTTGTCAGGATTAATATACTGCTGGGCGCACTTGTGGCGATGCCGGCGGCGGCGGAGCTGTATAAATACAACAATGAAGATGGCGTGACGGTCTTGGATAGCCACGTTCCTGCACGTTATGTAAAAGATGGTTATACGATTTTAAGTCTGGATGGCAGAGTCTTGGAGGTTGTTGGGCGAGCCCTTAACGAACAAGAGATTCGTCAGCGGGATCAAATGCGAGCGGCAAACGCGATCAAAGATCGCCACGACCTAGAGCGCCAGCAGGCAGATCAGAATTTACTGCGAATTTATGCCACACCTGAAGATGTTATACGCGCGCGGGATACTAAGTTGGTGAGCGTCCGGGCGTTTATTGCCTCGAGCGAGACCAACTTGCAAGGGTTGCAGCTCCGCAAGCAAAACATAGAGATGGAGCTGGCGGACCTTGAGCGCAGGGGCGGTAAAGTGGCCCCAGAAAGGATCGAATTTATGCAGAACTTGGTGCTGCGTATTCAGCAGCTGGAGGGCGAGATCTTCGACAAAGGCCTGGAATTGGTACAGCTGAGTGAGACCTACGCGGCTGATTTGCAGCGGGTTCGCGAATTGCTGGACAATGCGCCCAGAAGCTAGGCACTATCGAGCTTCTGGCGCGAGCCCACGGCCATTGGCGTATGGAAATATAGCGCCACTGATGGCTTGCCACTGAACTTCCCAGCCATCCGTGGGCCGTCGGCTGAAATTACTACGGACAAACTGGCTGATTCGGCCTTCCGCTGTGGCCATCATCAGATTTGCAGCAGCTTGTGTTTCCATTAGCGGCCGCTGCCCTTCACGCATCTCTGCCTCACGAAGCACCTGTTTGAGTTGGGTCTCAAAACGCTCAAAAAATTGCGCGACTCTGGACCTCAGGCGATCAGTCTCGCCTGCTAAGGGGTCACCCGTTAGGATGCGAGTGATGCCTGGGTTGCGTTCAGCAAATGTCAGCAACAGATAAATGCTTTGCCCACACTGGCGCTCCGCGGAGGGTTCCTCAGCCAGGATAAGAGAAATTCGCGAAAATATGGTGTCTTCGATAAATTCAATAAGACCATCGAACATCTTGGCTTTACTCGGGAAGTGACGATAGAGCGCGGCTTCAGAGACACCCACCTGCTTAGCCAGACCTGAGGTCGTGATTCGCCCTCCCGGCGTTTCCTCAAGCATCGTGGCAAGGGCCTGTAATATCTGATCTTTTCTTGAGACTTTGTTTACATCTGACATCTTAAGCTACCAGTCCTTAATCCATTGTTCGATGGATCTATTGTTCTATTGAACGATTAAATCCAAGCGCAGGCGCAAAGCTTGCTTACCGGCCCGGGTTTGCCGTGTTGCGAGAAATCAGTGTGCCAACGCCTTCGTCCGTTAAGACCTCAAGTAGTACCGCATGGGCGACTCTACCATCGATAATGTGGGAGCTGCGAACACCATTTTTGACTGCGTCGAGGGCACATTCTATCTTCGGCAGCATTCCGCCGCTGATGGTGCCATCCTTGATGAGTTCCTCGACTCTCTCGGCAGTTAATCCAGACAACAGCTGTCCTTGCTTATCTTCCAAGCCGGCGACGTTGGTTAGCAGCACCAGTTTTTCAGCATTCAGCGCTTCGGCAATCTTGCCGGCAACGAGGTCAGCGTTGATATTGTAGGTCTCATTGTCGGCGCCCACACCGATGGGGGCGATGACGGGAATGATATCGCTGGCGACGAGTAGATCTAATATTGTGCGGTCAATCGACACGACTTCGCCCACCTGGCCGATATCGATAATTTCAGGTGCCGTGAGGTCTACTGAAGCTCGCTCGATGAACATTTTTCGTGCTCTGATTAACGTCGCATCTTTACCAGTCAAGCCGATCGCCTTGCCACCACTTTGATTAATCAAGCTGACGATTCCCTGGTTGACGGTGCCGCCAAGCACCATCTGAACCACATCCATCGTTTTACTGTCGGTGACGCGCATGCCGTCAACAAAACTTGACTCTATGTTGAGTGCTTTGAGTACCTGGCCTATTTGTGGTCCGCCCCCATGTACGACGATGGGATTGATGCCCACTAACTTCATCAGGACAATATCTTGGGCAAACTTGCGTTGTAATTCATCGTCAATCATGGCGTTTCCGCCATATTTAATCACGACTGTTTTACCGGTAAAGCGTTGGATATAGGGTAACGCCTCGGTTAATACCTTGGCGACATTCATGGCTGCGTCGCGAGACAATGTCATTGCGTTGGTGTTCCTTATAGATTGTAACTAACGATAAATCGATGGGGCCACTAAAAATTCAGGCTTGGATCGATGTTCTGTAGCTGTTTCCTGAATAACGATCGAATGCGATCGAGACTCTCTGTACTATCTGCTTCAAATCTCAATGTCAGGTATGGTCCGGTATTAGACGCTCTCACAAGGCCCCAGCCATCGACGTAGTCAACTCTGATTCCGTCAATTGTTGTGATTGTTCCATTATCGAAATTACCATTGCTGACAATGTTCTCAATGATAGAAAATTTATCGGCCTCACTAACAACAACCTTCAGCTCTGGCGTGGAAATGCTCTTCGGAAATTCTGCCATTAGCTCGGCAAGGCCCGTGTTCTGTGACCCAACAATTTCTAGCAGGCGCGCACCCGCATAAATACCATCATCAAACCCGTACCAGCGTTCACCGAAGCAGATATGGCCAGAAAACTCGCCGCCCAGTGCTGCTTCCGTTTCTGCCATTTTCTCCTTTAGGTAGGAGTGGCCACTGCGGCATACGATAGGCCTGCCGCCAAACCCGCTGATGACACCGCTGAGGTTCTTTGTGCACTTTACGTCATAGACGACATCTGAGCCAGGGTTGCGGGACACCACATCTTTGGCAAACAGCATGAGCAGTTCATCTGGTGGCACAATGTTGCCGTCACTGGTGACGGCAACCATGCGATCGCCATCTCCATCAAGGGCAATGCCTAGGTCAGCATTTTGCGTTTTCACTAACAAGATTAGGTCCTGGAGGTTCTCGGCAATACTCGGGTCGGGATGATGGTTAGGAAAACTGCCATCTATATCGCAATACAAGGGAATGACTTCGCAGCCAAGGTTGACATAAATTTCCGGGGCTATTTCGCCAGCGACACCATTACCGCAGTCGACCACGATGCGCATTGGCTTCGCGACAACAATATCGTCGCTAATGGCATCCAGATAATCGTCGGTGAGATTCCTTTGCTGTAAACCGCCTTTGCCTTGGTGAAAATCCTTTCGCTCGAAACGATGATAGAGTCTTAAGAGGTCTTCTTCTGTGAGTGACCGATCGTTGAAGACAATTTTGAAGCCGTTGTACTCTGCTGGATTGTGACTGGCAGTGACCATGACACCGCTGTGGGTCTCCGTGTTATGAGTCCCGTAATAAAGCACTGGCGTTGGCACGGTGCCAATGCTGATAACGTCGACACCAGTAGCTAAAATGCCGTCTATCAGCCGAGCCATAACATCAGGGCTGGAGAGCCGACCATCGGCACCAACCAATAAAGCGTGCTCACCGATGTCGATGGCCTCCGAGCCGATGGTGCGACCGATATCAAAGATAACGGCCGGTGTCAGCGTTTCATCGATAATGCCCCGGATATCATAGGCACGAAAAATAGTCCGTAATGACTCGACGGAGGGCGCCTCGAGCAGATTCTCGGTACTCTTGGCCGGCGGTAACTCGATGTCTTGTTCGACGTTAACCGTGCGCATAGCCGGCAACGGTTCATCCAGATTACCGATGATTGGTTTGTTTGATGCAGTTGGTGGCGCAGGCTTATGCGGGGTTGAGTGCTCGATAGTCGGCTTACAGCTGATGGATGCAAGGCGGCTGTCGAGGGCTAAAAGCGTCGGTAGATGATAGATCTTGGTGGGTTCAAATTTGCCAGCAGCCAGACCATCGATCTGATTGGACAACAGGTCTACATCACTGATCAGTAATCTCAAAAACCTGTGAATGCCAATCAAGGTGCCTGCTAGGGCAATCAACAGGGCCACGATTAAGGGTAACAGGTAGGTCACCGGGTTAGCTGCAGATGCTTCGGTCAGCGTCGTATTGGGATAAAACTCCAGGGTCCAGTTGGCATTTCCCAAGGCCCGAGAGACAGGCACTCGGTCGGTAAGGTTGCCGACAACCGCGATTTCTGCCGGTGGTGCGTTATTCACTGACTGCATCAATCTCGCCGCACCGGCAGGGCGGCTATCGATTCCCTCATGAAGGGCTGCGATATCAAGATAGACAAATAAAATGCCCTGCGGCAGTGTGATTGATGGTTCGATGATGGGTGCCGCAATACCCAGGAGCCATCTGCCGTTAAGATTAATGGCTTCGGGATTGGCCATATGTCCTGTTTCGACCTGGTTCACCAGATCTAATGACGCGAAGGTAAAGAGTGGTGTGTTGTCAGGGTCAACTCGTGCCTCACCTGCGCGGAGTAGGCGGACCCACATGGCGTGGGGGATTGCGTCTTTGATTCTGGCTTCTTCCAGGGTGATCAGCGTTGAGTCGCCTTGGTCCAACAATTGAACGAGGCCGCGCTTCGACGCCAGGTCTTGGATCAGATGGGCTAGATGTTGTTGCTGATAGTTGGCGTTCAGTTGCAAGTAGTCTGCGGCGTCACTGATCATTTTTTCACGGTAGGTCTGGTTTGACTGGGGCTGAACAAGCACCAGGCTAAGCGTGGTTGCGATAATCAAAGCAAGGCTAAAGGCGATGGCGGGGAGTTTGCCAACAGCCAACAGCAGGTCTCTATGGTTGCTTTTCACCTGTGTACCCTCACTGTTGACCAGTAGAGCCAAAGCCGTCCGTACCACGTTGTGAATGGCTGAATTCTTCTACCAGCATTAATGAAGCCTGAATGACCGGAATCAGGACTAATTGTGCAATTCTGTCTCCCGGCGCAATCAAAAAGGTCGATTCGCTGCGATTCCAAAGGGAGATCATGAGCTCTCCCTGGTAATCCGAATCAATCAGTCCCACCAAGTTGCCCAGGACTATACCATGCTTATGCCCGAGCCCTGAGCGCGGCAATATGATGGCGGCATATTTCGGATCTTCGATGTAAATAGCCAGACCGGTGGGGATGAGTTCGCAAGCACCGGCGGCCAGTTCTAGTGTATCAGTCAGGCAAGCGCGCAAGTCCATGCCCGCAGAGCCGGGTGTGGTATAAGCCGGCAGTGGAATGGCGCCGCCCACCAGTGGGTTGAGTATTTTGACCTGCAATGCGTTCATATCGAAAGCTCCCGGGTATTGAGCAAGTCAGCAATGACCTGAATGATTTGAACTGAAACCTGACGTTTCGAGGCAATAGCGAGGGGCATGACCTTATCCTTCGAAATAATGGTGGTGCCATTGTTGTCGCTATTAAAGCCAATGCGGTTATCCGCTACGTCGTTGGCGACGATCAGGTCGAGACCTTTGCGGTTTAACTTTTCGCGGGCGTAGGCCAGCAGATTTTCAGTTTCGGCAGCGAATCCGACCAAAAATGGTGGTGTTGGCAAGGCCGCAACGCTGGCGATGATGTCGGGATTTTCGACCAATGTCAGCGTCATTGTTAGTGGCTCGGTTAGTGGCTCGGCGTCGTGTTGTTTTTTGATTTTTTGCACCGCTGCCGCCACCGGCTTGAAGTCGGCCACCGCAGCAACTCCGATAAAAATGTCGCACTCAGCGACGTTTTCCATGACGGCCGCATACATCTCATCGGCGCTGACGACATTGATGACGGTCACTCGGTCAGGTACGGGCAGCGTGACTGGGCCCGAGATGAGCAGGACTCGCGCACCCGCCTCGACGGCCGCTTCAGCCAGTGCATAACCTTGTTTGCCCGAACTGTGATTGCTGATGTAGCGTACTGGGTCGATGGCTTCTCGCGTCGGGCCGGCAGTGATCATCACGGTTTTGCCCGTCAAGAGCTCGGAGGGGAAGAGCGCGCAGGTGTGGGTGACGATGTGGGCGACATCTAATAGTCGGCCTTGACCAGTTTCACCGCAGGCTTGCAGCCCCTCATCGGGGCCAAAAAAGATCACACCATTGCGACGTAAGCCCGCACAGTTTTCCTGCGTCGCGACGTTACCCCACATGGCCTGATTCATGGCGGGCGCGACAGCAATGGGGCAGGTGGCGGCAAGACACAGGGTTGTCAGCAAGTCATCTCCCCGTCCTTGTCGTAGTCCAGCGAGAAAATTGGCGCTGGCTGGCGCGACCAGTACCAGGTCGGCCCACCTTGCAAGCTCAATATGACCCATCACGGATTCGGTTTCGGTATCTAATAAATCTAAAGAGACCGGAAAGCCTGAAAGCGCCTGCATCGTCAGGGGCGTGATAAATTCTGTGGCCGCGTGGGTCATCACGACTCTCACCTCGGCGCCTTCATCCTGCAGGCGGCGAATCAACTCAGCGCCTTTATAGGCCGCGATACCGCCTGTGACGCCGAGCAAGATGTGTTTGTTTTGCAGATTTTTCATAGTGGCTTCAAATGTTGAATTGAGATAATCCAGGTAATCGGCTACTTGCAGAGTCCCTAACAACCTACAGGATGTTACGCAGGAAGCGGTGGCACCCGTAAAATTTACCGGCTAATTTCGGCAGGGCTAAAGATACCATTTTTCCTGCTGAAAGTGGGGGTAAGTGAACATTCACTTTCGGTGTTTGAAATGAAACCCAGGCTCGAGGTGAAATCGATGAAAGATCAGAACTGGCCAGTAACAGAGCGACCGCGAGAAAAACTGCTGGCCCGCGGGGCTGCGACGCTATCGGATACAGAGCTACTGGCTATTTTCCTGGGCACTGGCACGCGGAATAAGTCGGTGATGCAGCTCGCTGGGGAGTTGCTGCGACAGTTCCGTGGTGTTCGAGGCTTATTGGAGGCAGATCAGGCTCAGCTCCTCGGCGCAAGAGGCATAGGAGCGGCTAAAAGCGCCCAGCTTCGGGCTGCGCTGGAACTCATGGAACGCTACCTGCAAGCGGGCTTTGATCGTGGTGACCCCATGACTGATCCGGTGACCACTGGTCGATTTCTGAAAAGTAAGTTGCGAGGCTACTCACGGGAGGTGTTCGCCTGTTTGTATTTGGACAATCAGCATCGACTGATCCGTTACGAAGAGCTGTTCTTCGGTACGATTGACGGCGCGAGTGTCCACCCCAGGGAGGTGGTCAAGCGTGTTCTGTTTCATAATGCCGCAGCGGTGATCTTCGCGCACAATCACCCGTCCGGGGTGGCAGAGCCGAGTCAAGCGGACCAACGCATCACGGATCGGCTGAAAAGCGCGCTGTTGTTGGTGGATGTCAGGGTGCTCGATCACCTCATTGTCGGTGACGAGCAGGTGATGTCCTTCGCTAAGCGGGGTTTGCTCTAGCTTTGCGCCAGGTTCCTGCGCAGAAACATCAGCGGGATTACACGAATCTGTTTGAACTGCCATTCGCCATCTGGTATAAAGCACGGCTCTCACTGGCAGCCGGCATTTAGTTTGCGGTCGATGCTAAATTAGTCATTTTCAGATACTGGTTCCGGTTGTTTTGGCAATTAGGCTAGTAGTAACGAATTAAGGACGGATGACATGTCCCAGGTATGTCAAGTAACCGGTAAAAGACCGGTAAGCGGTAACAATGTGTCTCATGCGAATAACCGCACCAAGCGACGTTTTTCCCCGAATATCCATGACCACAAGTTTTGGGTTGAAAGCGAAAACCGGTTTGTAAAACTGCGCGTTTCGGCCAAAGGCATGCGTATTATCGACAAGAAAGGCATCGACGAGGTCATCGCGACTATGCGAGCCGAAGGTCAACAGGTCTAACGAGGTGAACAAATGAGAGACAAGATTAAGTTGGTTTCCTCAGCAGGGACCGGGCACTACTACACAACCAGCAAGAACAAGAAAACCATGCCAGACAAGATGGAGATCAAGAAGTTTGATCCTGTTGTCCGTCAGCATGTGATATATAAAGAAGCCAAGATCAAGTAAAGCTGTTTCTGATACGGTCAGGTGGGGCTGTCACCTGTGACGCTCACCGACCGTGTCAACTTCAAGTTCCCCAGTTCGTCCTTGGATGCAAGCCATCCTGATTTCAAAAAGACCGTGGTGTGATCCTCTGTGATCAATGCGGGTCCGGTGAGTAAGCAGGCATCGGCCAACATGTCGCGCCGATAGATCGGTACCGGATTAGCTTCCCCCACGATTGCCCCATATACGGCTTCTCGGTGCTGCTGCGTCGCATTTACGGCTAGTGACGTTGGCAAGGTAAATGGTGGCCTAACAGCCTCTACATGCACCCTGAGATTCACCAATTCTACAGCCTTGTCGAGGGCGTGGCCGTAGAGCCGCGAATGCATGGCGTGAAAGTCAGCGATGGCGGTTGTGATATCGTGGTAGGCGATTGCGATAGAGAATGTCTGGCCGAGGTAACGCAGGTCCAGGTGATACTGGTGCTGCGTATGGATGATGCCTTCGTCTTTCAGTTCTCGCTGAGCGATCGTCAACAAAGCGTTCAATTCGGCCGTCAGAGCCTCATCATGCAACTGATGGAGTATGCCTTGGTGGGTCTTTACGAGTTCTCGGCCCGGTTGTGCGGCCAGCATACCGAGGGCAGAGAGCACGCCGCTGTTCAACGGGACAATAGCATCTGTCACGTCCAATGCGTCAGCTAAGTCGCAAATATGCAGGCCGCCAGCGCCACCGAAACTCATCAGCCTGAAGTCGCGAGGATCGTGACCCTGTTGTATGGAAATGACTCGCAGTGCCTGGATCATGCTTTCGTTGGCGATTCGGATTATGCCGAAGGCAAGCTCGGTCACACTAATCTGGAGCTGGTCTGCTAAGGGTTGTAAGGCGCTCGCGGCGGCGGACTTATCGAGTTGCATGCGCCCCCCCAGGAATGCATCGCTGCGCAAGCGGCCCAAGACCAGGTTCGCGTCAGTCACGGTGGGCGCGGTCCCACCGCGGCCATAACAGGCAGGCCCAGGATGGGCCCCGGCAGAAGCCGGACCGACCTGCAGCAAGCCGCCGGCATCAACAAAGGCAATGGAGCCGCCACCGGCGCCAATGGTGTGAATGTCGGCCATGGGGACCGCGACGGGATAGCTTGCGATCTTGCCTTGGTTAGTCAGACGAATTTCGCCTTCTAATAAAGCGACATCCGTTGAGGTACCGCCCATATCAAATGTCATCAGTCGTGGCTGGTGTGTCTGGTGACCGATAGCCAATGCTGCGGCGAGACCACCCGCTGGGCCAGAAAGCAGCAAATTAACGGCTCTTTCAGCGGCGACCTTCGCGCTGATGGTGAGCCCTGATGACTGCATGATAGCCAGGTTGGAGGGCGCCAGCGCGGCGCTGAGTGAATTCAGATAGGACTTTATCAGCGGCCCGATCCAGGCATTCAGCCAGGTCGTTATGCCCCGCTCGTATTCACGTTGTTCTGGCAAGATCAGAGATGAGCGTGAGACGAAGTAGGCATCGCGGAATCGCGCCTCGATCTGCAGTTCCTGCTCGGGGTCAAGAAAAGAGAACAGTAAATTGATCGCAATCGACTCTGGCTGCAGGATGGCGATCTGCTGTTCCAGTTCATCCAGATCAGCGGCGGTTAGGGGCTCGATGAGCACGCCTTGGGCATCTAGCCGTGTATTGACCTCTAGCAGCAGCCGCTCATCAAAGGGTATTTTTGGCTTGGCGGGTGTCAATTGATAGAGTTGTTGGCGTGTCTGGCGACCGATCAGCAGCACGTCCTTCAGGCCGGCGTTGGTAATGTAGGCGGTTCTGACGCCCTTGCCTTCCAGAGCCGCATTCGTGGCCACAGTGGTGCCATGGATAATCATGACCTGGCCGGCGGCAACCCGTGATTGCAGGCCCATCTCTTTAATGCCAGTCAAAATGGCATCCTGCGGCGCGCCTGGTGTGGATAGCACCTTATGGACACGGATGGTGGCTGCCTCGCGCAGAACGAAGTCAGTAAACGTGCCTCCCGTATCGATGCCGAGAAATGCCCTGGCCATAACAGTGCCTTATTAGTTCATCTATAGATGCGCACCGTATCCCAGGGACGGTATGCTACGCAATTGAAGAACTGCTGATTTATGTGAGATTTGTTATGCCCGAATTGCCTGAAGTAGAAACGACCCGTAAGGGCATCGAGCCCCATTTGCTTGGCCAGAAGGTTCGCTTGGTGCTGGTGCGTCAGGACCAGCTACGCTGGCCGATTTCCGCTGGCCTCGGACAGGCGGTGACGGGCCAGATGATTGATGCGGTGGAGCGTCGAGGCAAATATCTGTTCCTGGTGACCGCAGCCGGACGAGTCATGATTCATCTGGGCATGTCAGGTAGTCTGCGGATCCAATCGCCATCAGCGCCGCTTAAGACCCATGACCATGTTGACTTCGTCCTGGCGAATGAGCAGATCCTCCGATTTCATGATCCGCGGCGGTTTGGGTCAATATTTTGGCTTCCTGGAGAGAGTGATCACTCACTTCTTCGAAGTCTCGGACCTGAACCTCTGACTACGGCTTTTTCTGCCGCCTATCTGTTTGGCGTCTCCCGTGGTAAGTCAGTGGCCGTCAAAAACTTTCTGATGAACAGTCATATTGTGGTGGGCGTGGGGAATATCTATGCCAATGAGAGTCTCTACCTGGCAGGCATTCGGCCGGAAAAACCAGCGGGCAAAGTTAGTCTGGCACGTTATGCGCGGTTGGTAGATCGCGTTAAAGAGGTTCTTGCCAGCGCCATAGAGGCCGGTGGGACGACATTACGGGATTTCGTTCATGAGGATGGCTCGCCGGGCTACTTTAAGCAGTCATTGCATGTCTATGGGCGTGGTGGTGAGGCCTGTTTGGGCTGCGCCGGGATCCTCAAAGAGGTGCGGCTGGGTCAGAGAACCACTGTGTTTTGTTCGCGATGCCAGCGTTAGTGCGGTGTGCCGCCATGCCCGTCCATCCAACCTAGTAGGCTGCGGGTGGCGAATTAACCGACTTCGCCATTAGACAGTGCTTTTGCCACAGAAGGATGAACGAAGCGACTGATGTCGCCGCCATAGCTCGCAATCTGACGAACCAGGGTTGAGGAGATGTATGAAAACTCTTCTGAGGGCGCCAGAAAGACCGTTTCGAGACCCGGCTGCAGGATTCGGTTCATGCTCAGCATTTGAAATTCATATTCAAAGTCGGTCACCGTTCGAATGCCCTTGAGTATGACTTCCGCGCCGACTTCTTTCGCAAAATCGACGGTCAAGGTGTTGAAACCGATGACTTCGACGTTACTCACGTGGGCCAGTGCCTCGCGCGCCAGGTTGACCCTGACTTCGAGTATGCTGGGGCTTTTGTGGGGACTGGTTGCGATACCCAGTATCACGTTGTCAAAAATTTCGGCGGCACGCTCGACAAGGTCAGCATGGCCGTTGTGAATCGGATTAAACGTACCAGGGTAAAGAACAGTGGTCATTGCTAGTCGCCGGCCCTATTGAAGAGGGCCTAATAATACATGACCAGGTTGGATCTGCCACCTTTCTTGCAGCATTCTGCGGCTCGCCAAATTCACTGACTAAGGGAAGCCGGGTTGACGATCTCATCAATGGGCCGTTGACGACACAAACAATAGTGGACGCTGCCGGCGCGCTTTTGCCGATGGATTTCCCAGCCTGTAGGAATCAGGCTCTGAGTCACCGCGAACTCGCTCTCGATATAAACTAAGGCCTCATCGGCAACCAGCTGCTTGGCGACCAAACGGGGCAGCAGGTCTTGTAGTTCTCCCAAGCCAAAGGGCGGATCGAGGAAAATCAGATCATAGGGTGAATCCGCGGCGGACTGCTCAAGAAATTCTCGAGCGGTCTTGTTGTGGCATTCAAAGGTTGATGGGTCGGTGGCGAAGGCTGCATAAGTCTCCCGTAGATGGTGACAAACGAGTCCTGACTTCTCCACTAAAGTGACCTGTTGAGCGCCACGGGACAGGGCCTCGAGGCTCAAAATACCGCTACCGGCATAGAGTTCCAGACAGCGGGCACCAGCCACATGGTACTGCAACCAATTAAACAGTGTTTCGCGAATCCTAGCGGGCGTCGGCCGTATTTCAGCGTGCTCAGCAAAAGATACTTTGCGACTACGCCAATTTCCCCCGATAATTCGCACGGCTTGTTCGAGGTTTTGTTTGCTCATTGTCGAGATGCTCCCAGGGGATTCGCATTGTACTGCAATAATTAGGACAATCAGCACTGGCACTGATGGTTAAGACCCATTGGTGGTCGTGCTGTTCGGTCGCAGAGGGTCGTTGAATAGGCCTATAAAGTCACACAAGATTGGGTTTTAGGGATACGATGAATAACAATGTTGCAGAAGCCAATGCGGAAGGCAAGTCAGGATTCTTTAGCCGCATCAAGACCGGATTGTCGAGGACCCGCGCCAAGCTGGCGACGGGTATGGGGCGGGTTTTACTCGGCGAAAAAGCCATTGACAGTAACCTGCTTGAAGAAATTGAAACTATTCTGCTGACCTCTGACGTGGGTGTCGCGGCGACCAACGAGATTGTCGTCAGCTTGACTGGCAAGATCAGCCGGAATGAACTGGATAATGCTCAAGCGCTGTTTGATACCTTGCAGGGCGAGATGACCCGCTTGTTATTGCCAGTGGAGCAACCGCTGATTATCCCGAAGCAAGATGGGCCGTTCGTTATCCTGATGGTTGGCGTTAATGGTGCAGGTAAGACCACCACGATTGGCAAGTTGGCGAAACGCTTCCAGGAACAGGGAAAGTCGGTACTGTTAGCTGCCGGAGATACTTATCGCGCCGCTGCCGTTGAGCAACTTAAGGTCTGGGGTGAGCGAAACAACGTGCCAGTGATTGCCCAGGCAACCGGTGCTGACAGTGCGTCTGTGATTTATGATGCTCTTGAGGCGGCTAAATCCAGGGGCGTTGACGTGCTCATCGCGGATACCGCTGGGCGTCTCCAAAGTAAGAAGAACCTGATGGACGAGCTAGCGAAGATTCGTCGGGTGATGAACCGTCTGGATGAAAATGCACCGCACGAGGTGATGCTAGTGCTGGATGCGACGACCGGGCAGAATGCGATCTCGCAGGCCGAGGAGTTTCTTAGTGTTGTTAAGGTTTCCGGCATTGCAATCACTAAGCTGGATGGTACGGCGAAGGGCGGTGTGGTCTTTGCCATCGCCAAACAATTGGCAATTCCCATACGGTTTATCGGTGTTGGCGAGCAAGCGAATGATTTGCGACCCTTCGAGGCCGAAAGCTTTGTCCGTGCGATTTTTGCTAAAGACGATGACGGCGAATAACGCCATGTGGATCCTTCGATGATTAGATTTGATCAGGTGAGCAAGCGCTACGCGGAAGGCCGAGAGGCGTTAAGTCGGGTTAACTTTGAAATACCTGACGGCGAGATGGCGTTTCTCACCGGTCACTCTGGTGCGGGTAAGAGCACCCTGTTGAAGCTGATCATCGTCATGGAGCGGGCCAGCCAGGGTCAAGTATTCGTCCAGGGTACGAATTTAAATCGGGTCAGTCGGCGGCAGATTCCTGCGATTCGACGTGATATTGGCGTGGTTTTCCAGAACCATCAATTGCTGTTTGATCGTACGGTCTATGACAACGTTGCCTTACCGTTGACGATCGCGGGCTATCAGCCTCGGGAAGTGGGGCGCCGAGTGCGCGCAGCCCTAGCCAAGGTCAGTTTGAGCAACAAGGAAAAGCAATTTCCCATCGCGCTGTCCGGTGGTGAACAGCAGCGGGTCGGTATAGCCCGAGCGGTTGTAAACAAACCGTCACTATTGCTGGCTGATGAGCCTACGGGTAATCTTGATCCCGGCTTATCTGAGGAAATTATGAATCTTTTTGTTCAGTTCAATCAGGTGGGCGTCACAGTACTAATCGCCTCCCATGACTTAGGCCTGATTTCGCAGATGAATCGGCGGCAATTGCGCTTACACGAGGGTCGACTTATGGAAGATCGGCCGGCAAGCTTGACGGTAGGGTCTGATGACGGACAATAATCCTCGATTGACCTCGGGCGCCAGCGTCTCGGCGCGCAGCCTGCGCGATCGCTGGCTCGCTTATCTGGCAAACCACCACTGGGTCGCTCGGGAAAGCCTGCGTGGCCTGTTTCAGGTTTGGCTGGCTAGCGCCATGACTTGGCTGGTGATCGGTATAGCCCTAGCGCTGCCGACTATTCTGTATCTGATTTTAAGCAATGCCAGTAATTTGAGTGGCGACTGGCATGGCAAGCCGCGTATCAGCGTTTATCTGCAGTCGACAGTTTCTGTGGCAGAGGGCCAGGCCTTTGCCCGGCAGCTCGGCTCGCAGGCGGGTGACGTCAGTAGTCTCGAATACATCAGCCCCGCTGCTGCATTAGCTGAATTCACTGAGCGTTCGGGATTCGGTGACGTACTCCAAACCCTCGATCGCAATCCTCTGCCGGCTGTGATTGTGATTGAGCCGATGTCTCGGCAGGCAGCTCAACTGCAGCTACTGATCGCCAAGCTAGAGTTGGAACCTGAGGTGGAGTCCGTGTCATTTGATCTGGTCTGGCTTGAGCGCCTGTTCGCGATCTTGTCGCTGGCAGAGCGTTTCGTCATTGCCCTCGGTGGATTTTTGGCCCTCGGGGTGTTGCTGGTTATCGGCAATACGATTCGATTGGCGATTGAGAATCGGCGAGCTGAAATAGAGGTTGTGAAGCTGGTGGGTGGTACCGACAGCTTCGTGCGCCGGCCATTTCTGTATCTGGGCTTCTGGTATGGCCTGGGTGGTGCACTCAGTGCCTGGGTGTTAGTGGGCTTGAGCCTGATGTTCCTGGCGGCGCCGGTGGAGATGTTGTTGGCCTCCTACCAAGGGGACTTTGCCGTTTCAGGCCTTGGCTTTGGCGAGAGTCTGTTGCTATTAGCGATTGGTGGTGGTCTTGGTATCCTCGGCGCGACGCTGGCGGTGGGCCGTCACCTCAGCCGCATTGAACCAAGCTGAGCGGTTGAGCTGGGCTATCCAGTTAAGCTATCGCGTTAAATCATCTACTTTCGATATTTTGTCGTATTGGATTGAGAGTTCGGGATTTCCGACTCGTGCCCGAGAACAAAAGGCTTGCGCCGGCGTTGTTATTCGCAGTCTTGGACTTGGAATGCTAGAATACGCAGCCTCGAAATATGAGACGCTTATGAGTACCGATAATCTACCCCTCCATTTGATGTCACCAGGCGCGAACCTGGAGGCCTATATTCAAGTGGTGAACAGGATCCCCTTGCTGACCGTAGAGGAAGAGCGAGAGCTCGCGATCCGGCTATACAACGATGGCGACATTGACGCTGCGCGCTCCTTGGTTATGGCGCACTTGCGGTTCGTCGTGTATATCGCAAAGTCCTATTCAGGCTATGGTTTATCAGAAGCTGATTTGATTCAGGAAGGTAATGTGGGACTGATGAAGGCGGTTCGCCGTTTCAACCCAGAGTTCGGTGTGCGCCTGGTGTCCTTTGCTGTGCATTGGATTAAGGCAGAAATGCACGAATTTATTCTTAAGAACTGGCGGATCGTCAAAGTCGCTACCACCAAAGCCCAACGTAAACTGTTCTTCAACCTGCGTGGCAGCAAGAAACGTTTGGGTTGGATGAATGACAAAGAGGTCAAATTTGTCGCTGGCGAGCTAGGTGTTGAACCTCATCAAGTCCGACAGATGGAAGGTCGATTGTCGGCGCATGATGAGGCATTTGATGTCGGCCCCGATGAGGAAGATGAGTTTCTATCACCATCTCGCTATCTCGAAGATACGGAAAGTGATCCGGCTCTGATTATTGAAATGCAAAACAGCTCTCGAGGGCGACAGCGCCAACTGGCGGCCGCCTTCACGAATCTGGATGATCGTGCGAAACATATTATCCAGCAGCGCTGGCTGCAGGACAATAAGGCCACACTGCATGAATTAGCCGAGTATTTCGGTATCTCCGCAGAGCGGGTCAGGCAGCTCGAAAAGAACGCGATCAAAAAGCTGCGCTTACAATTTGATCTCTAGGCGTTAGTGCCTGGGGGTTCGCCACCCCGCATAACCATTGCCACGGTCACACCACATGACGCCTAAATTGGTTTTACTGTTTGCCGCAATAAGCGGTTTCCTCAGCGTCGGCCTGGGCGCTTTTGCAGCCCATGGGCTGCGCGGACGTCTCGATCCAAAATTGATGAGTGCCTTTGAAACAGGCGTCGGTTATCAGATGAGTCACACGCTTGTGCTGTTGATCGTCGGCCTGCTGATGTTGCTATGGGATCGTCATTGGGCCCTGCAAGGCGCCGGTTATGCCTTTATGGCGGGTATCGTGCTGTTCTCCGGAAGCCTTTATTTGCTAGCGCTGTCGGGTTGGAGTTGGCTTGGGCCTATCACGCCGTTGGGCGGTCTGGGTTTCTTGATCGGCTGGAGCCTGCTTGGCGTGGCCGTTTGGCAAAAGGCAGTCTAGTGTCTATCGCCTTCGATCCCAGACAGATTCGCAGCTACGTTATTCGTGCCGGCCGTATGACCCCTGGACAGCTACATGCGCTGGAAACCCAATGGCAAAGCTATGGGTTAGAGCCAACGACGACCCCAGTAGTGCCGCAGACACTGTTTCCGAAGAACGCGCCTTTGGTCCTTGAGATTGGCTTTGGTATGGGGGATTCGTTGTTTGAGATGGTGCAGCAACATCTCGATATGAACTTTATCGGTATTGAAGTGCACCGCCCGGGGGTGGGTCACCTGCTCCATCTGGCAGCGGCAGCCGGTGTGGAAAATCTGAAAGTCTTTTGTGCCGATTCCGTGGATGTCTTGACCCACTCTTTGCCTGCGAATTCCCTCGATCGTCTGCAGGTGTTTTTTCCCGATCCTTGGCATAAGAAGCGCCACCATAAACGCCGTCTTATCAATGAAGCCTTTGTCGCCTTAGCATTGGGTCGGCTCAAGCCAGGGGGCGTGCTGCATATTGCGACCGACTGGGCGCCCTATGCGGAAGTTGTGCAGGAGACCGTGGCTTTGAATACCGGTTTCGTTGCCTGTGAGCCACCGATTCGGCCCGTGACTAAATATGAGCGTCGGGGCATACGTCTGGGTCATGAGGTTTTTGATCTTGCGTGGACGGCGGCAGGAAACGCCTCAATCGACCATAAGCAATAAGTCATTCAGAAACTGCAAGCCTCTTGTGGTGGGCTGCAGGCCCTCTGACGTCAAATTCAGCAGCCCCTTGGCCTGCCCTTGCGTGACAAAACGGTTCAGCCCTGCCCTATCCAGTCCAGTATTTGCTTCGTAGGTCGCCCAATCAAACCCGGCGGTTAAGCGCAGGCTGTTCATCAAAAATTCCAGCTGCAGGCTGGCGTCAGCAATGGGTGAGCTGCGCCGGTTTGGGGCTTTGAGGTAGTCGGCGGGGACTCGGGTCTTGGTGGTGCGTAACAATTGACCATCGCTTGACAGTTTGCCGTGCGCGCCAGCGCCAATGCCCAGATAGTTGCCGAATCGCCAGTAGTTGAGGTTATGGGCGCTCAACCGCGCGTCTTTAGCGAATGCACTAATCTCGTAGCGCTCGAAGCCCCGAGCTTTGAGTCGCACGAGCCCTTCACTATAGATCGACCAAAGGGCATCGTCATCGGGCAGGGTTGGAGGGTAACGGTAGAAGCCAGTATTGGGTTCGATCGTCAGCTGATACCAGGACAAATGTTCAGGTTCTAGGTTCAGCCCTTGTTCCAGGTCCTGCATCGCCGCGCTGAATGTCTGGCCTGGCAAGCCGTGCATCAGATCAATGTTAATATTTTCAAAGCCAGCGGCGCGGGCGGCGGCAAAGGCGCGACTGGCCTCAGCAGCGGAATGGATGCGTCCCAGCGCTTTGAGCTGTATATCGTTAAAGCTTTGGACCCCCATACTCAGGCGGTTCACACCCGCCTGCACATAACCGCTGAATTTGGCGTAATCCGTGGTTCCTGGATTGGCTTCCAGGGTTATTTCTACCCGTGGGTCTAGTTTCAGACGCTGCTGGATACTTATGAGCAAGGTGTTGATCGCGGCAGGTTGGAACAGGCTTGGCGTGCCCCCGCCGAGGAAAATGGACGTCACTGTGGGATTGTCGTCGAGCAAAACCAGGTCTTGATCGAGGTCCTGCAGTAATTGCTGGATATAAGCGGTCTCTGGTATCTGACCGCTCACGGCATGAGAGTTGAAATCGCAATAGGGGCACTTGCGTGTACACCAAGGAAAATGGATGTACAGCCCTATGGTGGGAGACGTGAGCATCAGGCCAAGACCTTCGCAAGCGCCCGTAGTGCTTGGCCACGATGGCTCACCTGGTATTTCTCTTGGGGTGAGAGCTCGGCCGCGCATCGACCCAGCACTGGATCAAAAAATAAGGGGTCGTAGCCGAACCCGTGCTGGCCCCTGGGCGCGCGCAGAATGATCCCTGGCCAGCGCCCTGAGGCGATGATGGGTGTCGGGTCGAGCGCATGTCTGAGCATCACGATGACGCAATAGAAATTTGCGGTGCGGGCGTCGTCCTCAATGTCTGTCATGGCGGTCAGCAAGCGTTCATTGTTGTCGCTGTCCGTGGCCAGTTCGCCGGCGAATCGAGACGAGTAGATCCCGGGCTGGCCGCGCAGTGCGTCCACCTCAAGCCCTGAGTCGTCTGCGATCGCCGCCAGGCCACTAATTTGCGCCGCATGTCTGGCTTTGATGATGGCGTTTTCGACGAAGGTTGTACCCGTTTCTGCAGGGCTCGGAATGCCGAGTTCAGCCTGGGTCACCAGATTGAAATGCGGGGGTAGATGGGCCAGCAGCTCGGCGACCTTCTTGGCATTATTGCTGGCGAGGACAATTTTCGCTGGTTGGTGCATAGCTGGTTGGTGCATAGATAGCAGGACTCCCGTCTCAAATGACAGTGGTTGTTGGATAGACGGCTAGTTGGCTCGTTATATAGGTCTGTTTAAGGTTTGGATTACTGGTAATAGTCGCGGCCAAACTCCAGCAGATAAGTTGCTTCACTGCTTTGGGGTTGAATGGAAATTGAATAGCGCAAGGTGTCGCGCTCGTCTACCAGCTGATTCGCCAAATAGTAGATGGCATTGGGCTCCAAGACCTCGGTAAAGTCGAGAACAGACTGCTGGTTTAATAAATTGGTGACCGTGCCGTGAATGCTTGCTGTGACCGGGTCACCCTGCTCTCCTGTCTCGCTGGTTTTGCGGATTGAAATATTCGTCACCATTCGATTGTCGGCGCGAATAATACCATGCAGTTTGGCGACCTCAGCGGGAATCAACCGGCTGCTCAAGGTCGTGTAATGGATATCATATCCTTGCCATTGAATAGGCGGATCCGCCAGGCATGGGTTCCAGCCGACCATGGTCATCAGCATTACTGGCAACCACTGAACGCGGGCTAACATTGCTGAACCCAAGGCGGCAGGTAGCCTGGCTGAATGATCCGCACGGATTTGTGAGTCTTGTTTTGGCCCTTCTCTACCATCACACGGGTCTGAGGTACTGAAAATAAATTGCCCAGATATTTTTTCAAATACTGATTCGCCTTGCCATCTATGGGCATCGCCCGGATTTTAAGTTTCAACTGATCGGCATCGACCTCGAGCCGATCAATAGTTGATTTCGGAATGACCTTGAGTTCGAGAATGAGATCCTCGCCTTGCCAGCGAAACATGACCGTTAGGGCAGCCCAATAATGATACCCGGTGGAATACCCAGAAATTGCGCCAGGGGCGCGATAACCAAATAATTATCGATTAAATTCAGACCTACAAAGACGAGGATAATCGAGAGGTCAAGACCGCCCATGGGGGGTAGTAATTTTCTCGCCGGGGCGCAGATCGGCTCGACGATCTGGTAGACCAGACTCAGCGCCGGGTGGCCAGATTGTGGCGCAATCCAACTGGCAATCACCATCACGACCAAGGCGATGAAGTAGATGTTGAAGATCGTCGAGAACATACCAAGCAACACCCAGGCAATATAAAGCACGGAAAACACTGGATAGCCGGCCAGCGTCATGATCAATGTAACCGCGACCAATTGAACACAGAAAGCCACGGCCAGGGTCGCGAGATCAACGCCCATGATGGTGGGCAATAGCTGGCGGAAGGGCCGAATAACCGGGTCGGTCAATTTGACGATACCCTGGCAGACGGGATTGTAGTAGTCCACACGGGAAATTTGCATCAGCAAGCGCAGCATCAACAGGATCATATAGATGCCGAAGGATGATTGAATCAAGTAGATGCCGGCGTTCGCGAGATTTTGTTCCATAGTGTCCCTGATCCGTGCTCTGCGTGAGCATTTTTGGTGCGCGTTCTCGGCTGGTAAGTCCAGACTCATCAGCGGGTAATGTGTGAATGTTACTCGAATTATACCCGCGGCTGTAAAATTTTGTGCACCACGCCGCGTTATTAGGCGTCCTCAGGCACCAGGGTCGAGTCGCCCTTGCCTGCCCGTTCGCCAAAAATGGCAGTACCAACTCTGACCCAGGTACTGCCCTCAGCGATGGCGGCTTCTATGTCGGCTGACATGCCCATAGACAATTGATCAAAACCAGGCAGGTCAGCGCCATAGTGTTGCTGGGCCGTGTTGAGCAGTTCACGAAGTTGGCGAAAAGGTCGCCGTTGGGCATCTAAGGTCCTGGCCGCTTTGGGTATCGCCATTAAACCGCGAAGTGCCAGGTTAGGCAGTGGCAAAATAGTGTCGATCAAAGACATCAGGTCGGCGGCCAATACACCCGCTTTCGAGTCTTCGGCGTCGATATTCACTTGAATCAGGACGTTTAACGGCGGCCGCGCAGCGGTTCGCTGATGTGCCAGACGGGCGGCAATCTTGCTGCTGGCAAGGGTGTGAACCCAATCAAAGTGCTCGGCGATTGGCCGCGTCTTGTTCGACTGGATGGCGCCAATATAGTGCCACTGCAGAGCGTCGGTGTCTGTTTCGCTGAAGGCCAGCATCTTGTCCAGCGCCTCCTGCAAATAATTCTCACCGAAGTCGCGCTGGCCTGTGGCGAGTGCTGCCTGGAGGTCAGTAATAGGACGGGTTTTGCTGACTGCCAGCAGCGAGACCGAATCGGCACCTCGATTGTAGTGTTTGGACAGTTCGACGATTTGCTGCCGGACTCGCGTCAGATTCGCAGCAATGGCCTCGTCATGATGGTCTATCGTTCGCGTGGTGCTCAAGAGTTCACTCGATCCTTTGTCTGGTGATGCGGTTCAGCTTTTTGCCCTTTTATGCTATCCGTCAGATTTTATTACCGGTGGGTTACAGTCCATCGGTGGAACGGTGGTGTCTTCGTTCATTCGATAATACTATTTAGCCCTTTAGCCTGCGGTTACCCGCTAGGCGTTGGCTCGGAGCATTTAATCTGTCGTCGTGTCCTTTCAGGCGTCTGTGTCAGGGCCAGCGAGCCGCGTAGATGGCCTTGCCGCATGCTACTAGCCGATAAGTTACTTGATGAAGGCCAATCTCATGGATATTACAGAACTGCTCGCATTTAGTGAGAAACAAGGGGCATCGGACCTGCATTTATCCGCTGGGTTGCCGCCAATGATCAGAGTGGATGGTGACATTCGGCGAATCAATTTGCCAGCCCTCGATCACAAAGAAGTCCATTCATTAATCTATGAGATCATGAATGACAAGCAACGCAAGGACTATGAGGAGATCTTCGAGTGCGATTTTTCCTTTGAAATTCCCGGTATTGCGCGTTTTCGAGTCAATGCATTCAACCAAAATCGCGGTTCCGGCGCTGTGTTTCGGACCATCCCCTCCAAGGTCTTGACCATGGATGATCTAGGGATGGGGCAGATATTTAAGAACATCGCAGAAACCCCCCGCGGCCTGATCACTGTCACAGGACCCACCGGTTCTGGCAAGAGCACGACCCTCGCAGCCATGATGGATTACATTAACGATAACCGCTATCAGCATATTCTGACTGTGGAAGATCCCATCGAATTTGTGCATGAGAGCAAAAAGTGTCTGATTAATCAGCGCGAGGTGCATCGTGACACCCTGGGCTTTAACGAAGCGTTACGGTCGGCTTTGCGTGAGGACCCGGACATTATTCTGGTAGGCGAGATGCGCGACCTGGAAACTATCAGGCTGGCGTTAGAAGCGGCAGAAACCGGTCATATGGTATTCGGTACGCTGCATACCTCGTCTGCGGCGAAGACCATCGACCGGGTCATAGATGTCTTTCCGGCGTCAGAGAAGTCTATGGTGCGCTCCATGTTGTCAGAGTCGCTATCAGCGGTCATATCGCAAAATCTGCTGAAGAAAATTGGTGGTGGCCGGGTCGCGGCTCACGAAATCATGCTGTGTACTCCGGCGATCAGGAACCTGATTCGTGAGGACAAGGTGGCGCAGATGTACTCAGCGATTCAGACGGGTGGTAATTTGGGGATGCAGACGCTGGATCAGTGCCTGCGTGCGCTCGTTGACAAGAAGCTCATTAGCCTGGAGCAAGCCCGCGAAAAAGCAAAAATACCTGCTGACTTCAAATAAAGCCCAGTGAGGTCCCATGATCGATTTTGACAAGTTATTGAAGGTGGTTGTGGAGCGGGGAGCCTCGGATCTATTTATTACCGCCGGCTTGCCGCCCTCGGTGAAAGTCAGCGGACGTATGCTGCCTTTACTGAAAACCCCCTTAACGCCCGAGCAAGTCCGCGAAATGGTTCACAGCACCATGACCGAAGCGCAGGTTCAGGAATTTGAGGCTGAGCGGGAGTGTAACTTTGCTATCCACTCGCCTATTGCTGGGCGATTTCGAATCAGCGCTTTTTATCAGCGGAATTTTGCTGGCATGGTCTTGCGGCGTATAGAAACCCATATTCCCAGTGTGGATGACTTGAAATTACCGGCCATTGTCAAAGATCTAGCCATGTCGAAGCGCGGCTTACTTATTTTTGTGGGCGCCACCGGCACCGGTAAATCTACATCACTGGCCGCCATGATTGGTCATCGCAATGCCAACAGTAAGGGGCACATCATCACAATCGAGGACCCCATTGAATTTATCCATGAACATCAGGGCTGTATGGTGACCCAGCGTGAGGTGGGCGTGGATACGCCAAGCTTTGATGTGGCGCTGAAGAACACCCTACGTCAGGCGCCTGACGTGATTATGGTCGGTGAAGTGCGAACTCGTGAGACCATGGACTATGCCCTGACCTTCGCTGAAACCGGACACCTTTGCATGGCGACCCTGCATGCTAATAACGCCAATCAAGCCCTGGATCGGATTATTAACTTCTTCCCGGCGGACCGCCATCGGCAGGTTTGGATGGACCTATCGCTGAATCTGCGCGGTATGATTGCTCAGCAACTGATGCCCACTATCGATGGCAAGGGTCGTCGTGCGGCTATTGAAGTGCTGATTAATACACCGCTGGTGGCCGATATGATTCGCAAGGGTGAGGTGCACTCCTTGAAGGAATTGATGGGCAAGTCTAACGAGCAAGGAATGCAGACCTTTGATCAGGCTTTGTACGCGTTGTTTCGAACGGGAGATATTACCTATGAGTCTGCCCTTGCTGCGGCAGACTCTGCTAACGACCTGCGGCTGATGATCAAATTGGCAGGGAATGGTCCTGTGGTAGATTCGGCTACGGGGAGCTTGTCATTGGAACCTAGTAGTGAGGACCATGAGCGGCGTCGTTAATGGCTGCTTTTCGAGTGTTCCGCCGCGGGCTTCGCCTTCACTGAGGATCAGGTTGGCTGCGAAAAAACGTTTCGAGAATTAACTGCGCGGCAATATCATCGACAGGGCTACCGTGATCCCCCATGCCTTTTGCAGCGAAGCTAGAGAGGCGCTCGTCTACAGTTTGGTGGGGAATATTAAAACGCCCAGTGAGCCGCCGAGCAAATTTTTCAGCGCGAACGGATAATGGACTCGGCGAGTCATCCATGTGTAAAGGGAGTCCGACGACCAGCAATTTAGGTGCCCAAGTGTCAAGCAGAGCTTCTATCTCAGCCCATTTGGGTATGCCGTCTCGTGCGGCCACAATGGCGATAGGTGTGGCCGAGCCAGTGAGACCCTGACCAATGGCGATACCGATTTTCTTAGTACCGAAGTCAAAGCCCATGACGATGTCTTGCGGGTTAATCATAGCCAGCTGCCGGATTGATCAGATTAAGGTCGACACCCAGCAAGGCAGTCGCCTGATTGCGGCGTTCTGTAAAGGGCGCGGTGAAAATGATATCTGCATGGGTGGGCGTTAACTGCCAGATCGTTTCGGCAAGTTCCCGTTCGAGTTGGCCCGAGCCCCATCCCGCATAGCCTAGCACGGCGACGATATGGTTGGGGGTATTACCCGATCTCAGATCCGCCAGAAGATCATCGGAGGTACTCAGCGCGATGGTTTCTGAGATGTTTAGGGTGCCGGCGTATTGACGTTCTGCAGAGTGTAGAAAGAAGAGTCGTTCAGGCTCCATCGGTCCGCCTTCTAAGACAGGACAGGATATGGGCTGCTCGAAACCGGGCAACAGGTCAGCCAGGGTCAGGGCCAAAGGTCGATTGATCACCAAGCCGAAGGCGCCCTCTAGGTTATGGTCTATGAGCAGCGAAATTGTGTCGCAAAAATAATCCTTGGCCAAGCCGGAGCTATTGAGTGCCACCAAGAAATGATTGCTGAACGAATTGTCAGGGACGTTGGTGGGCATGTTACATGCTTCGCAGTGAGCTGTTTTTACGGAATTGCCAGGTTCTGATAATGAGCAGTTCGTCGGTGGTCTGGCGCAATTCGTCCGAGAAGGGTGCAAAGGGCGCCGCCAGTTTAACGATATCGATGGCAGCCTGGTCAAGCACCCGATGACCAGAAGATTTTAGGACGATGACCTCCTTGAGTCCGCCGTCCGGCAGAACGGTTACCTGCAGACGAAGACTCCCATAAAGCCGATTGCGTCGGGCTTCTGCCGGATAGTTTAGATTGCCGATTCTCTCAATTTTTCGTCGCCAGGAGTTTAGATAAAACGCATCAGCGCTGGCGGCGGCGGCCATGCTGGTCAGTCGTTTAATGCGTGGCCGCTTGGCATATAGTTGACGTTGTTCGTCGAGTCTAGCCTCTAAGCTGGCAATCTCGAGACTGCGCTGCAACAGGGTTTTTTGGCCGGTGTCTGAGCTGACTTCTGGCGAGGGGCGATCGAGCAGTGGCTTGAGCTTGACCGAGTCGCTCGCTGCTGCGGTCGAGGTCACCACCATCGGTTCGGATTGCTCGACCTTTGGTGCTGCCAGCTTTTGGGCCTGAGGTGACGTTTCACGAATCTGCGGGTCCTGATAATCCGCCGGAGTTGGCGCCGTCAGTTCCGCCTTGTTATCCAGGGTGCCGCTGCCAGCCTGGTTGAACTGGGCAATAAAGTCAGCCTTGACGGGTCGGCGTTGGCTCATATGCTGAGCCAGGGTTACTTCCATGGTGTGGGTTGAAGGTTCTTTATCCGCGAACGTGAATGTGACGCCTAGAATCAACGCGGCATGCACAACAACCGCCAAGAACACCGTGAAACTCAGGCGGTCTACGGAGTTGATTGGCGGACCCGTGATGATTGGCCGCGTCTCGGTAAAAACGGGGTTAGCCGCGACCGGCATGGCAAAGCGTCTCGATAAAGGCCATGTAATCACCGGCAATATCCAGGTCATAGGCTTTATCAAGCTCGCGAATGCAGGTTGGGCAAGTAACATTGATTTCAGTGAGGTAGTCGCCGATGACATCAATGCCGACAAAATACAGGCCGCGCGCTTTCAGGGCCGGACCGACTTGAGCGCAGATCCACCGATCACGGTCTGTCAGCGGACGTGCAACCCCCTCGCCGCCAGCGGCCAGGTTGCCGCGAGACTCGCCGATTGCCGGAATCCTGGCGAGGGCATAGGGCACCGGCTCGCCGTTGATCAGCAGGATCCGTTTGTCGCCTTCGGTGATCTCAGGGATATATTTCTGGGCCATGGTTTGGACCGTTCCCTGATGAGTCAGGGTTTCCAGAATTACGCTCAGATTTGAGTCCTTCGGTTTGACTCGAAAAATAGACGCCCCGCCCATTCCGTCCAGGGGTTTAAAAATGACATCCTGGTGCTCTGTATGAAATGCTCGCAGATGAGCTGGATCACGGCTCACCAGGTGTGGCGGGCAGCATTGAGGAAACTGCAATGCAAACAGCTTCTCGTTGCAGTCTCGAATGCTGCCTGGTCGATTGAGTACTCGCAGGCCAGCCTGCTCAGCCATCTCCAGCATGTAGGTGGTGTAGATATATTCCATATCGAAGGGGGGGTCTTTGCGCATCAACACCGCATCGAGCTCTATTAATGGACCTTCATGAATCGCCTTAACGCTGAACCAGTCATGCAGATCATGGCGTACTTCGAGCTCTGAAAAACGACCATGCACTTCACCTGATTTGATCAGTAGATCCGACTGCTGCATGCAATAGATTGTCCAACCGCGAGCTTGCGCGGCGAGCATCATCGCCAGGGTGCTGTCTTTTTTTGGGTTGATCGATTCGATGGGGTCCATTACAACACCCAGTATAAAGCTCAAGATCAAAACTCCTCTTCGATGGTCGTCGGTTTCGCCCGGCAGTCTCGCGCGTAGATAATTGTAAACCACTTATACCGCTTATGGGCAAAAATCCTTTGCCTGTCTGCTTGGGATGGATTGAATTTAAGGGCTGTGCTAAAAAATCGAGCAAGTTGCCTACGGATAGTGTTTTACCCAGTTTCGGGCTGGTATTTTAGGATAAGTGGGGCGATATGGAAGACAAGTTTGAGGGTGTCCGGGTCATGGTCATCGATGATAGCAAAACGATTCGCCGCACAGCCGAGACGTTGTTGAGCAAGGCCGGTTGTGATGTCACAACGGCAACCGATGGATTCGACGCCTTAGCAAAAATCGCAGATACCCAACCGGCTATTATCTTCGTCGATATTATGATGCCACGATTGGATGGCTATCAAACCTGTGCCTTGATCAAGAATAACGAGGCTTTCAAACAGACGCCGGTCATCATGTTGTCTAGTAAAGACGGCCTGTTCGATCGGGCCAAGGGAAGGATTGTCGGGTCTGATCAATATCTCACTAAGCCCTTTAGCAAAGATGAGCTTCTGAGCGCCATAAGAGATCACGTTAAGTAAGTTGATTAGCACCATGATCAGGAGTGTTTAGGGAATGCCCAAAGTCTTAGTGGTTGATGACTCTCCGTCGGAGCTCATTCAGTTTAGGGAACTTCTGGAGAGTCTCGGCTATGAGGTCATCGCCGCGGAAAATGGCCGTGATGGCGTTGCCATGGCGAACACGGAGCAACCGGACGTGGTCCTGATGGATATTGTGATGCCCGGAATGAACGGTTTTCAAGCGACTAGGCTGATTTGTCGAGGGGAAAAAACGAGTCATATTCCTGTCATCATAGTCAGTGGCAAGGACCAAGAGACCGATAAGGTCTGGGGTCGCCGTCAGGGCGCTCTGGGCTATCTCATCAAACCCGTTGATAAAGCGAAGTTGCTTGCCGCGATGCGCAGCGTGCTTTCATCATGAGCAGGCTTTTATCATGAGTAGTCAGGACGCCCTAGCCGTTTTAACCGCGCTGGCGCAACGAAGCCAGCAGATCGCCGTCGAGTTACCGGCGAAGGAGACGGCCCAGACCCACTGGAACGGCCTGGGATTTAGTCTGTTGGGTCAGCGCTTCGTGACCCCGATGAATGAGGTTGCGGAGTTGATGCGTCTGCCCGCCTCGACCCGCTTGCCGGGGGTTAAACCGTTTGTAATCGGCATCGCGAATATTCGCGGTAGCCTCATGACGCTGGTCGATCTGGCCACGTTTTTTGGCGCTAACTCTGCTTTACCTCGGGTTCAGCGCCGCGTTCTGGCAGTGGAGGATGAGGAGCATTATTTTGGATTTTTGGTTGATGAATCGCTGGGTATGCAGCACTTCCCTAGTGATGCCTATGCCGAGACTATCGATGAGGTTGACGTGATGTTTCAACCTTTTATCAAGGGCGGCTATCGCGTCGCCGGTGCGGTTTGGCCAGTGATGAGTTTGAAAGCGCTGGTTGCAGATCCCGGTCTTGAGACGCTGTCAAACCAGGTTTGAGCCGGATCAGTTAACACCCAACAAGGAAAAACAATGGCGGAACAACCCAGTGGTAAAGACGCAATGATGAAAAACCCGAAGATAACTTGGCTGGTTGTGACGTTGGTGTTGCTCGTCGTCGGTTATATCGGGAGCTACTATTTAGTGCTTCAGGATGTGGAGAAATCAACGGCCTATTTACGCCATTCAAATGCGTTAACCATTTTGTCCCAGGAAATGTCGAGCCACGGCGGCCAAGCGGCGGCTGGCGGTATGGCTGCATTCCCGTTGTTGGCAGAGACTCGCGCTGAGTTTGACACCCACCTCGGCAACCTAATAAACGGCAACGCGGCGGCTGGTCTGCCGCCCTCATCGGCGGCCCAGCAGTCGCGGTTGAAGCGCGTCGCCGCCTTGTGGGCAGAGACGCGAGGCTATGTTGATACAGTGTTGAATAATCGTGCGGCGCTTCTCGCTCTGGATGAGGGTTCTCGCGATCTGTTAATCAACTTGTCGGCGATCCAGCAGGAAAACAGCAAGGTTGTTGCCGAGTTGCTTCGTCGCGGCGTTCCCGCCGGGGTCGTCGTTCGAGCCCAGTATCAAGCGCAACTGGTTGAGCGCATGTCCCATACTATCGACAAGTTACTCGAGGTGGACGGGGTTAAGAATTTGTCTGAAAATTTCAATCGAGACAGGGCTGATTTTATCCAGGTACTCGAAGCATTAACCAACGGTGATAGAGCACTACAGATCCCGGCGGCGAACACGCTGGAGCTTCGAACAAGTCTGGATAAAATCGAAGTGTTATTCCGTTCTGTGTCCGCCAGCACGAACGAAATAATTGCCCGCGCCGAAGAGGTCTCGAGGGCCAAGGCTGCGGCTCAAGGCATCAACGTCGGTGCCGCTGAATTGTTGGTCCGGCTGAGCGAGCTGACCGATGGATATGAAGATGAGGCGGGCCAAGGACTCGCGTCACCTCTGGTGGGCCTTGGTTGTGCGCTCGCGGCTTTTTTTGTGATGCTGATCATTGGTATTCTGTTGTCCCGGCAGGCTAAAAGAAGCGTCACAGAGACCCGTCGTCAGAATGAACAGAACCAGCAGGCTATTTTGCAGTTGCTTGATGAGTTGGCAGATTTTGCCGATGGTGACTTGCGGGTGCAGGTCACAGTGACAGAAAATTTCACCGGTGCCATTGCGGACTCCATTAATTTTTCCATCGATCAGATGCGGGCGATGGTGTCGAAAATCAACGCAACCTCATCACACGTGTCGGCTGCGGCGAACGAGACTCGAAATTCGGTCAGTCAGCTGTCTGATGCTTCCCTTCGACAAGCCAAGGAAATCGCAGATGTATCAGCGGCGGTCAATGAGATGGCTATTTCTATCGACCAGGTCTCCTACAATGCGGCAGAGTCCTCGTCGGTGGCTGAACGTTCGGTAGACATCGCCGGCCAGGGCGCGATTGTCGTTCAAAATACGATTGGCGGCATGGACAAGATCCGTGGCCAGATTCAGGAAACTGCCAAACGTATCAAGCGTCTGGGTGAGAGCTCTCAGGAGATTGGCGATATCGTTTCGCTGATTAATGACATTGCTGATCAGACCAATATTTTGTCCTTGAATGCCGCTATCCAGGCCTCGATGGCGGGCGATGCGGGTAAAGGTTTTGCGGTTGTTGCTGATGAGGTGCAGCGGCTTGCCGAACGCTCTGGCGCGGCAGCGAAGCAAATTTCAGCGCTGGTTAAAACGATTCAAAGCGACACCCATGAGGCAGTCTCATCGATGGAGCAAACCACGGCTGAAGTGGTTCAGGGTACTCGGTTGGCTAAGGATGCTGGCGTTTCGCTGGGTGAAATTGAAGGCGTATCGAAGACTCTGGCTGAAATTATTCAAAATATCTCGGACGCTGCACGTCAGCAAGCGGCCTCGGCCGGTAAGATTTCGAATACCATGAAGAGTATCGAAGACATTAGTTCGCAAACGACGGCGGGTACCAAGTCGACGGCGACGGCGGTAGGTAATTTGGCAGATATGGCCAACGAGCTTAGAGCCTCCGTCACAGGTTTTAAGTTACCGGCCTAAGGTGATGTGGCTTGCCCGAACGCAGTTGAAGCGATTGATAGTGGGAGGACGATGAGCACAACGCAAGATTACGTAGCCCTGGAATGGATCAAGGGTGAGATATTCCAGCTCTTTGAGCAAGCTCAGAATGCGCTTGAGGCTGTCGCTGTGTCCCCTGACGACGCCGGCAGCATGCGGGCGTGTCTGACGGCGATTCACCAGGCTCATGGCACGCTGAAGATGGTGCAGCTGGTAGGTCCGACCCACATTGTGGCAGAGATGGAAGAGTTGGCGCAGGGCTTAATGGGCAAGTCTGTCAAGGACGTCAGTCTGGGCCAGGAAACACTGATGCAAGCACTGCTCCAGATGCCCGGTTATCTGGATCGGATTCACCGAGAGCAGCAGGACGCTCCAGAATTTGTCCGATTGCTGGTGAACGAGTTGCGGGTCGCCCGTGGCGAGACAGCGCTGGTGAATGATTCGGTGCCTTCAAACCAGGAGATCTCAGCCTGGTTTGTTGCTGAGCCGAATGCCAGTGACAGAGCTGCATTTGAGGCTGGCCTCGGCGCGGCGGTAGCTAAGAAGCTGCGAGTGCATTATCAGCAAGCGTTGGCTGGCCTTTTGAAAAAACAGCGCCCGCGGGACAATCTTGGGGTGCTCGCCAAGGTGTTTGTCCATCTGGGTAAACTGGCCGGTGATTCGGCCATGGCGAATTTATTTGAGCTTGGCTCGGCGGTTATTGAGGGTGTCGTCGCGGGTGCGATCCAGCTGGATAGGGCATTGGTGAATGAGCTCAAAGCCATAGACGCTGAGCTCAAACGGCTTGGCGATGAGGGTTCCAGTGCCTTGGGCAGCATCCCGGCTGAACTGGGTAATGGACTCTTGATTCGGATTCAGCAGGCCACGCAAGTCACGCCGAAAATCAGCGCGGCAAGACTCAGGTTTACTTCCACCGCCGCGCCGCTTGCGTCCGCCTCTAACACAAACTTTGGCCCCGACGACGAAACGCTGGCGGCGGTTGCGAATATTCTCATCGAAGAATTCAGTGCGATCACAGACAAGCTCGATCTCTACGTGCGATCCGGCTCGAAAAGTAAACAGCGGATCCTTGACCTGGCACCCGCACTCGAGCAGATAGCGAGCACGTTGTCAGTGGTGGGTTTAGATGAGCATCAACAGACAGTTCTCCAACAGCTGGCCATGATAGAACAGATTGGTAAGCAGGCTGACGAGGCCCAGGATGAACAACTTGTTGAGATGGCACGGGCGTTTCTGCAGATTGACGCCTCCCTGCGTGACGTCAGTGGTAAAGGTGCGGGTGCAGAGGTGTTGGGCAGCATTGGTGAAGCCCAGGCCACTGTAATTCGGGAGACTCGTCACGGTCTGGCGCAGGTCAGAGATGTGCTGGTGGATTTCGTCACGGCAGAATTTGATGGCAGGAAACTTGAGGGTCTGGCCCAGAACCTTCGCGATCTGCGGGGTGGTCTAACTATGGTAGGTCAGGACCGACCTGCCAATGTGCTGCTGGCCTGTGCCGTATTTGTTGAGTCGGTGTTGATCGAGGCGGACACTCTGCCGGATGCCCTGGTGCTGGATGACCTGGCAGATGCTATCACCAGCATTGACTATTATCTTGAAAGACTACTCGAAAGTGCCTCTGACCCTTATATGCAGATGATCGAGGTCGCCGAGGCGTCGGTCGCGAAATTGGGCTATGACGTGGAGCGGGTGCTGGCGATGAGCCGTGGTCCGCTGGTGCCCATAGCGCCAAGTCAGGTGCGACCTGCGGAGATAACCGGCGCGACTGACGCACCGTCACTTCATGCTCAAGGTGAGACTCAAGCAGCACTACAGCATCATTCTTCAGCTAATGTTGGCGTTGAAGCGCAGGGGGATGCGTCTCTGATGGAACCGCTGAGTCAGCCCGAAGCCCCCGTCGAGAATCTTGCTGATCAAGAGATTCTGGACATATTTTTTGAGGAAGTTGAGGAAGTCCAGGCGGCGATCGATCAATATTTTCCGCTCTGGCGTGCTGATGAGCAAGACCGTGAGGCGTTGATGGAAATTCGTCGAGCCTTTCATACACTCAAGGGCAGTGGTCGAATGGTGGGCGCGATGGTCATCGGTGAGCTTGCGTTGGCGACCGAAAACTTACTGAACAGCTTGCTGGAAGGCGCTGTTCAAGTAACGCCCAAGATCTACGAAGTTGTTGAAAGCGTGATAGCGCGCATTCCTGCCGGTGTTGCGGCGCTTAAAAATAATGTCCAGCATGAGTTCGAAATCGCCGATCTGGTGAGCCAAGCTGGGGCGCTAATACACGCCGAAACACCCATGGAGACGGCCCTGGAAATACTGCCTGGCGACGCGGTCACAGCAGCCGCGAGTCAGGCGCAAGTGACCAGTGACCCAATCGGGCTTGAAATGCTCGAGTTGCCTGAATTACCTGATATGACCGCGCCGCCGGAAACTGTCGATGGGCCCCAGGTTCTACCGGATAGGCTCTTAAATGACGACGACTTGAATATAGATGAGCCGGATATTGAGGTGCTGGGTCGCAGCGAGGCTGATATTCAAGCGGCCGATATTCAAGCGGCCGATATTCATACGACAGGGCCAGAAGGGATTGAACGCCCAAATGGCGAAGCTGCTGCCGTTGCTCTCGAAGATCAGGCGTTGCTCAAGGTTTTTGTCGACGAGGCTCAGGCAAAGCTCGCTATTATTAATGCCTACCTGGAGGACCCAGAAGCTCTGCCGGGAGCTGTGGTCGGTGCATTCCATAACCTAAAGGGTAGTGCTGGTGCGGTAGGGATTGACGCCATCGTCCAGATCGCGGGGCCTCTGGAAATACTGGCTCAACGGCTCCTTGGCGTTGGGATGCAGCGAACGCCACAAGTGGATGCGCTGATTCGACGGGCTGCCGAGTTTGTTAGGGGTATTGTCGGTGAAAATCTGGCGGATTTATCTGGGCGAGATGTCACCCTGCCGGGTATCCCCGAGCTCCTAGACGCTGTCGCGATCATCATCGACGATGGCGAACGGCTCGCCGCATTTGATTTGAGATTCGCCAAATTGCTAAGTCGACCTACCGAAGTGCTCAGGCGTTGGGACGAGGGCATGGTTGAAATGCTGATCGCCGAGCTTGAAGCTGTGGAGGTTCAAGCGCAGGCCATGGGCCAACAAGGGTTGTCAGAACTGATCGCCGCATTAATAAAAGTTTATGCCACAGTGAAAGCCAGGCCGGCAGTGGAGATTATCGAACTGCTGGTGAAAGCCCATGAAGCCTTAGTCGATATGTTTGATAACGTAGCCGCGAGCCTGGATACCCAACCCGCCACGGCGTTGATTGCTGAGCTTGCCAAGCTGACTCCTCCGGGACTTGAAGCTAAGCCAAGCGTCGAGGGACTGACAGCCGCCGATGACCTTGAGGACCAAATAGCGGCGTTACCAGAAGATCAGATTGATGAGGATGTTCTGCCCCTGTTTCTCGAAGAAGCTGAAGAGCTGATCGAAAGCCTGGACCAGAGCATTCTGGATTGGAGCACGGATACGGGCAGTGTTATGCACTTGGACCGCCTGTTACGGCACCTGCACACCTTGAAGGGGGGGGCTAGAATTTCTGGCCTCAATGCGTTGGGTGAATTGGCTCATGATATGGAAACCTTGCTGGCGCAAGGCCAGCAAACCGGTGTCGAGCTGAATGAAGCGTTTTTTGCATCGCTGAATGAACACCTGGATGAGATTAATCGCCGAGTCTCGTTGTACCAAGACTATATGGCTGGCCAAGTGGGTATTGAAAGCTTGGACGAGCCGCCGCTGAGTCCCGTCACCGAGGTCATTGCGGGAGAACTTGAAGAAAAAATCGATGAAAAAATCGATGAAAAAATTGACGCAGAAATTGATGAAGAAATCGATAAAGAGATTCTAGGAATCTTCATCGAGGAGGCTGATGAGTTGCTGGAACTCATTGAACAGAGCATTCATGACTGGAGCGAGGACCGACAGTCGAAGGAGCCGTTGATATTGTTGCTTCGATATCTGCACACTCTCAAAGGGGGGGCTCGGCTCGCAGGTCTAACCGGCTTGGGTGAGTTTGCGCATGGTCTTGAGAGTTTCCTCAACAGTCACGATCACAGCGGTGCACCGCTTGACGATGCTTTCTACCACGACTTGAATCGGCAGCGGGATGAATTAGCAGGTCGAGTAGAAAACTACCGTCAGTCGTTCGTGGCGGAAACGCAAGAGAATAGTCCGGCGCCTGATGACGGACCCGCTTCTGTGGCAGAGGCCGTTATCGAGCCTGGCGCCCCTGAGCAGGGGGCTGTGACCGACCGGGTCGGGCCGATGAAACCGGCGCCCGAAATGGTCAGGGTCTCATCAGATCTGCTTGAGCAGTTGATTAATCTGGCGGGAGAATCAGGGGTTACTCGAGGACGAATCGAACAGACCATCGCTGACTTCGGCGGCGCGATCGAGGAGATGGCAGACACCATCGCTCGAATCCGAGAGCAAGTCCGGTTGTTAGATATTGAAACCGAATCTCGAGAAACGGTATTTGGTAAGCGTGCAGCTGAGGGCGACGCGGCTTTCGACGAGCTAGAAATGGATCGTTATACCCTGCTTCAGGAAATCTCGCGCTCACTCAATGAAGGTTCATCGGACATGATGGACCTTAAAGAGACGCTGCTGAATAAGAGTCGCGATACTGAAACCTTGCTGCATCAACAAGCACGAATCAGCGCCGAGTTGCAGGAGGGCTTGACCCGAACCCGCATGGTGCCATTTGCACGACTCATACCCCGGTTACGGCGAATTGTGCGACAGATCAGTGCCGAAGTAGGCAAATCAGTCCGCTTTGATGCCTTTAATATGGAGGGTGAGCTCGATCGAAATGTTTTGGAGAGGATCGTCGCGCCCCTCGAACACATGCTACGTAATGCTGTCGATCACGGGATCGAGCCAGCAGAACAGCGACTGTTGGCGAATAAACCGGAAATCGGACGCATCAGTCTGCGCCTGTCGCGAGAAGGCGGCAATGTGGTCCTGACGGTCAGTGATGATGGTGCCGGGATCAATGTCGCCGCGGTGAAAACCAAGGCCATTGAGAGAGGGCTGATCAAAGCCGGTGAGCCGATTTCCGATCACGAGGTCAGGCAATTCATTATGCATGCTGGCTTCAGCACAGCGGCAAAATTGACCCAGATATCCGGGCGCGGCGTGGGCATGGATGTGGTCAATAGCGAAATTAAGCAACTGGGTGGGTCTCTGGCGATTGATTCGGCGGAGGGTCAAGGTACCCAGTTTATTATTCGTATCCCTTTCACCGTGTCGATCAATCGTGCGTTGATGGTGGTTGTCAAAGAGGAGACTTATGCGGTACCGCTGAACACGATTGAAGGTATCGTGCGGGTCAGCCCGTATGAACTTGAAGCCTACTATCAGCCAGATGCGCCAATGTTTGAATACGCGGGTCAACCCTATCGGCTGGCCTATATGGGCGAAATGCTGGAGCGTTCCGAAAAGCCGAGTTTTGCGGGTCAGTTGGCGCCATTGCCCGTCATTTTGGCGAGAAGTGGTGATACCGCCATTGCCCTGCAAGTGGATCGAGTGATCGGTGCCCGTGAAGTAGTGGTTAAAACCCTGGGTCGACAACTCAGTGATGTCGGCGGCATAGCCGGTGCGACTGTGCTCGGTGACGGTAGCGTTGTGATCATCCTCGACATTATGGCGTTGGTCCGCAATGCAGGTGAAGCGCAGAGCGAGACCCGGCCGCTGGACACCGTTGAGCCGCAAACCGCCATCAGAACAGTGATGATTGTGGATGATTCTGTGACAGTGAGAAAAGTGACTTCCAGGCTGATGGAGCGGCATGGCTGGGAGGTGGTAACGGCCAAAGACGGGCTAGATGCCCTGCGTCAGTTACAAGATATCTACCCGGATATTGTCTTGCTGGACATTGAAATGCCCCGTATGGACGGCTTCGAGGTGCTACGTTCTGTCCGCCGGGATGAGCGTCTCGCAGCATTGCCGATTATCATGATCACGTCCCGTACCGGCGAAAAGCACCAGCAGCAGGCGAAAGCGCTGGGGGTCAACGACTTCCTGGGTAAGCCATTCCAGGAAGCAAGCTTGTTGAGCAGCATCGAAGATGTGTTAGCGGCGGCCCAGACAATTCGGCAGGAATCCCCATGAGTCATGAGACTGAAGCACTTGCGACCTACGTGATACCGTTACAGAAGAGCACGATCTTGCTGCCAGAAGCGAGCGTGGCGGAGATTATTCCCTATGAGCCGCTGCAACGGGTACAAGACACACCTGATTGGTTTATTGGATTGCTGGCGTGGCGTGGTGAACAGGTTCCGGTTGTGTCCTTTGAGATGTTGACCATTAAGCGCGCGAGCTTTTCCCTGGTCAGCGTATCGTCTGCCAGTTTAGTTGTGGTGCGCGCGTTAGGTGACTGGCGAGGCTTTCAATATTACGCGCTGGTGGCGCAGGCGCAGCCGCAGCGGGTAATGATCCATGATGATGAGCTGTCGGATGTGGCTGACGAGATTGCGATGACGGAGGTATTGAAAGTCAGGTACGGCAATCAGGTCGTCTCAATCCCCGATGTGGACTATATCGAGGCCCAGGTCGACCTCATTGCCTTCGAGACTGTGCTGTAGATCTCCAAATCGCGCCTGCAGTAGGCCAATGACGGTTGCCGGAGCGTGCGCCGCGCGTAAAATTCTTGGGCCCAAGCCCACGGCAATGAACCCTTGCTGGTGAGCATCAACCAGTTCCTGCGCTGAAAACCCGCCTTCAGGCCCGATCAAGACGGCGATGCTGGCAGGCGTCGCGCTCAGCTTCAGCAGATTGGCTTGGCCGCTGGGATCAGCGATGAGTTTAAGGTCGGCATCGGCCTGCGCCATCCAGTCGCTCAATTCTTCAACAGGGCGCAATACCGGTGGGCGGTTCAAGCCACATTGCTCACAAGCGCTGTAGATAATGTGTTGCCAATGGCCGGCGCGTTTTGCCGCTGCCTGTCGGGCAACGTGAGTGTAGTCCGAATACAGGGGCTGGATCTGGCTGACGCCCAGTTCAGTGGCCATTTGCACGGCGGTATCCATTGCCTCGCGTTTAGTGACACACAGGCCCAGCTGGATAAGGACTGGCGAGCATCGGTCAATGGGTGCCAAGCGGCCGAGCTGGATGGTCACCTGAGATTTGCCAAGCGCGACAACAGTCCCCTGATATTCGCCGCCCTGTCCGTTAAAGAGCACAACCGTAGCATCGAGGCTGAGGCGCAGGACGTTCTTCAGGTAGTGGCTGGTGTCGCGGTCGAGTTCGATGCGAAGCCCTGCGCCAAGTTCCTGCTGAACAAACACTCTTGATTGGCGCATAGGCTGATTCGATACGCGTTAAAGGCCGAGATTGCGCCACAGCTTGAGGGTGGGTCCAGACTGGTTCAGGGTATAGAAATGCAGTCCTGGCGCGCCCGCATCCAGCAGTTGCTGGCACAGGCGAGTGACCACGTCTTCACCAAAGGCCTTGAGGCTTTCCGGATCGTCTTGATAGGACTCGAGATGTTTTCTGATCCAGCGGGGAATGTCGGCGCCACAAGTATCTGAGAACCGGACCAGGGTTTGGTAATTAGTGATTGGCATAATCCCGGGCACGATCGGAATTGAGATGGCCAATTTGTCGCACGCATCGATGAAGCGAAAGTAGGCCTCGGCGTTATAGAAATATTGGGTGATCGCGCTGTTGGCGCCCGCATCGACCTTGGCTTTGAAAAACGCCAAGTCCGCTTCAACACTACGAGAGTCCGGGTGAATTTCCGGATAGGCCGCGACTTCGATATGAAAGTGATCGCCGGTTTGTTCGCGAATAAAGCTCACCAAGTCATTCGCGTAGGTCAGCTTGACCGAACCCATTCCCGACGGGATATCGCCGCGCAGGGCAACCACCCGATTGATACCGGCGGCTTGATAGTCTTTCAGTAGTGCGCCAATTTTAGTCGCATTGTCGCCACCGAAAGACAGATGTGGGGCCACGTTTGAGCCCGCCGCACTGATATCCAGCACCGCTTGCCGAGTACCGTCCCGAGTTGAACCGCCCGCGCCATAGGTGACGGAAAAGAAGTGCGGGTTAAGCGCCTGAAGGCGCTCGTGCGTCTTCGCCAGTTTCGCCAGCGCCTCATCGGACTTGGGCGCTGCGAACTCGAAGCTGAAATGCACCGGGTGTCGGCTGAGTGATGTCATGGTGGCGGCCTTCTTAAATAGTGCCTTGTTACAGTGCCTTGTTACAGTGACTTGTTATAGTGCCTTGGCCAGATCAATGGCCTTGTCGGTGCGCTCCCAAGTGAAATTGGGCTCTTCTCGACCAAAATGACCGTAGGCCGCGGTGGTCAGATAAATGGGCCGTTTCAGGTCGAGCATGGCAATCAAACCCTTGGGTCGCAGATCAAAGTGTTCTCTGACCAGCAATTCGATTTCCTGGTCAGGCAGTTTGCCTGTGCCGAAGGTGTCGATGCTGATGGAAGTGGGTTCGGCGACGCCGATGGCATAGGAAATCTGAATTTCACAGCGGTCAGCCAGTCCGGCGGCAACGATATTCTTCGCCACGTAACGACCTGCATAAGCGGCGCTGCGATCGACCTTGGAAGGATCCTTACCGGAGAATGCGCCGCCACCATGGCGCGCCATGCCGCCGTAGGTATCAACGATGATTTTGCGACCGGTCAATCCGCAGTCACCGACGGGGCCGCCGATGACGAATTTGCCGGTGGGATTGATATGGTACTGAGTGCCGGCATGTAACCAATTTGCGGGTAGCACCGGTTTAATAATTTCTTCCATCACCGCTTCGCGCAGATCTGCCTGAGAGATATCCGGGTCATGCTGGGTCGACAAGACCACGGCCTCTATCGAAACAGGTTGGCCCTGGGCGTCGTATTTGAAGGTGATCTGGCTCTTGGCGTCGGGTCGCAAAAATGCGAGCTTGCCGGACTTTCGAACCTCTGCTTGGCGTTTGACGAGACGGTGGGAATAGGTGATCGGCGCGGGCATCAACACATCGGTCTCGTTACTGGCGTAACCAAACATCAAACCTTGGTCACCGGCGCCCTGCTCATGGCCGGCGGTCTCATCAACGCCCTGAGCGATATCCGGCGACTGCTTACCGATGGCGCTCAGCACGGCGCAGCTGGCGCCATCGAAACCCACGGCTGAGCTGTTGTAGCCAATGTTGAGAATGACTTCGCGACAGATTTCCTCGACGTCGACCCAAGCATCCGTGGTGATCTCGCCAGCTAAGACGACCATGCCGGTTTTAACCAGCGTCTCACAAGCCACGCGTGCATTCGCATCTTGGGCCAACAAGGCGTCAAGGATCCCGTCGGAAATTTGGTCTGCCATCTTGTCAGGATGGCCTTCGGAAACTGACTCGGACGTAAACAGTGACGTTCTGGACATATCAAAAGCTCGCTATTGGCTAAATCAAAGTCGTGCAGATTACCTGTAAATGAGCAGGATTTATAGATACCCGGCGTGATATCGGTTCAGGTTGAATGTCGAAAAATTCATGATTCTTGGGGATTTCCATTGATGTCTCGTGGGTGCTAAGTGAAAATGGCGCTCCAACCCTTCAGTGTTACAACGGATTTGAACATGATTTCATCTCGACAAAGAGCCAATGCCATACGCGCTCTGGCGATGGACGCCGTCCAACAAGCCAAATCCGGACACCCAGGGGCACCCCTCGGCATGGCGGATATCGCTGAGACGCTCTGGACTGGCTTTTTGCGGCACAACCCGGCCAATCCGAAGTGGTCTAACCGCGATCGTTTTGTGTTGTCAAACGGTCATGGTTCCATGTTGATCTATGCCCTGCTACACCTGACTGGCTACGATTTGCCCATGTCCGAGCTTGAAAAATTTCGGCAGCTCGGATCTCGAACGCCGGGGCATCCAGAATATGGCCACACACCGGGCGTGGAAACCACCACAGGCCCTCTGGGTCAGGGCCTGGCGAACGCCGTAGGGTTGGCCATTGCGGAAAAGCTGCTGGCGGCGCATTTTAATCGAACGCTCGATGATCAAGACTTTCAAATTGTGGATCATTGCACCTACACCTTTGTGGGCGATGGCTGTTTGATGGAGGGTATCTCCCATGAAGTGGCGTCTTTGGCTGGCACTTTGGGTCTGGGCAAATTGATTTGCCTGTATGACGATAACGGCATCTCTATCGACGGCGACGTCAAAGGCTGGTTCACAGATGATACCCCAGCACGCTTCAGAGCCTATGGCTGGCAGGTGATCGACCGGGTGGATGGCCACGATGGACAGGCAGTTGCCGAGGCGCTAGAGATAGCCAGGAACGAGTCGAGTAAGCCCACCCTGATTTGTTGCCAGACCACTATTGGTTATGGCGCGCCCACCAAAGCAGGCACCGCCGCCAGTCATGGATCGCCTCTCGGTGCCGAAGAAATCAGTGGTGCCCGGGCCGCGCTGGATTGGTCCCATCCACCCTTTGTAGTGCCGGATGAGATTGCTCAGAGCTGGGACGCCCGAGATCGCGGCGCCGCGTTGGAGGCGTCTTGGGAAGCCCTGTTTCGTGGTTATCAGCAACATTTTCCTGAGCTGGCCGCGGAGTTCAGCCGGCGCCATGGGGGTGATCTGCCTTCTCAATGGCCCACGGCGATGGATGCTTTGCTAGAGACCACGAACAGCCTCGGTGAAAACCTGGCATCTCGGCAGGCTTCGGCCAAGGTGATCGCCCATATGGCTGAGTTGCTGCCAGAACTGGTGGGCGGCTCAGCAGATTTGACGGGCTCCAATCTGACTAACTGGCCGGCGATGCAGCCGGTAAGTGTGGAACAGCCTGATGGTAATTATATTTACTACGGTGTTCGAGAATTTGGTATGACGGCCATCGCTAATGGCTTGGCGCTGCACGGCGGCATTCTGCCCTTCACCGGTACCTTCCTGGTGTTTATGGACTATGCCAAAAACGCCGTGCGCATGGCGGCATTGATGGGTCTGAGAAATGTGCTGGTGTACACCCATGACTCTATCGGTCAGGGTGAAGATGGGCCGACTCACCAGCCCATCGAACATCTTGCGAGCCTCAGAGACATGCCGAATATGTCTGTCTGGCGCCCCGCCGATGGCGTTGAAACTGTGGTGGCCTGGCGCGGTGCCATCGAACGTCAATGCGGGCCAACGGCGCTGGTTTTGTCTCGACAGAGCTTGCCGCACCAGACACGCACGGCAGCGCAGATCGCGGACATCAAGCGGGGCGCCTATGTATTATGTGACAGTGCTGAGCCAGCGCAGATCATTATTATTGCCACGGGTTCGGAGGTAAGCATTGCGGTGCAAGCCTTCACAGAGCTGGCCAAACAGGGTGTTGCGGCGCGAGTCGTCTCTATGCCCAGTGCTGATGTATTTGAAGCCCAGGATCAAGCCTATCGAGACAGTGTCCTGCCCCCTGCTAACCGCCATCGTCTGGCGGTTGAATCGGCCCATGCGGATTACTGGTGGAAGTGGGTTGGCCTCGACGGCCAGGTGATTGGCATGACCCGTTTTGGAGAGTCCGGACCCGGAGGCGAAGTGCTAAAGCACTTTGGCTTTACCGCGGAAAATATCGTCGACGTGGCCAGGAGCATGATCTAACCCATGAAATTTATCGCCATGAAGGATTTGGATCTGCGTGGTCAGCGCGTGCTGATCCGCGAGGACCTGAATGTCCCCGTCAAAGGGGGTCAGGTCACCAGTGATGCGCGAATCCGCGCGGCCTTACCGACGATCGAATACGCGTTGGCGGCAGGCGCCAGAGTCATGTTGATGTCGCATCTGGGTCGACCCACCGAAGGCGTGCCCATCAGTGCCCAGCCCGAAGCCAGCCTGGCGCCGGTGGCGCGGCAAATTGAGCAGTTGACTGGCAAGACGGTCCAGCTGGTAGACAATTACTTGCAGGGCTTCGATTGGGGCACGCAGGATCTGGTGCTGTTCGAGAATGTGCGCGTGAATACGGGAGAGTCAGCCAACGATGAGACTCTAGCGCGGCAATTGGCCGCCTTATGTGACATCTTTGTGATGGACGCCTTTGGTACTGCCCACCGTGCCCAAGCAACGACGGAGGGTGTTGCTCGATACGCGCCGATCGCCTGTGCGGGGCCCTTATTAGTTGCAGAACTTGACGCTCTGGAAAAAGCCGTCGCCCGACCCGAAAGGCCGGTGGTTGCCATCGTCGGTGGCAGCAAGGTTTCCACCAAGCTGGAGGTACTGGATACCTTGTCAGACAAGGTAGATACCTTGATTGTCGGTGGCGGTATTGCCAACACCTTTCTCGCTGCCAGTGGTGTCGAGGTGGGTAAGTCATTGTATGAGCCCGATTTATTGGCCACTGCTCGCCGTTTGCTGGACAAGATCTATATCCCTTTACCGGTCGATGTGGTGGTAGCCAAGTCCTTGTCTGCTGACGCGGTACCTGTGTACAAGCCCGTGGCCGATATCGAGGCTGACGATATGATTTTAGATATTGGACACGAGACCAGTGAGTTGATTGGGGATATTGTTCGGCAGGCAAAAACGATTATCTGGAACGGACCGGTGGGTGTGTTTGAGATTGACGGGTTCGCCGATGGTACCCGCAAACTCGGTCAGGCCATTGCGGACAGCGAGGGCTTTTCCATTGCCGGCGGCGGCGACACTCTGGCGGCCATCGACAAGTATGGTTTGGCTGGTGATATCTCTTATATCTCCACTGGCGGCGGTGCTTTTCTTGAGTTCGTTGAGGGTAAAACCTTGCCGGCGGTGGCAATCCTTGAGCTACGCGCTCCACAGGATATGAATTAAGGCGAGCAGAAAATGAGCAGTATGTTATCAGTGCGGCAGACTTCTAGCGGCGCTTGGTAGTCAAACGAACACGAATCCGAAGGAGTTTTAAAGATGGCGTTAGTGAGTATGCGACAAATGCTGGATCACGCAGCAGAACATGGATATGGCGTACCGGCGTTCAACGTTAACAATCTTGAACAGATGCGCGCCATCATGGAGGCCGCGCAGCAAACTGATAGCCCCGTGATCGTGCAGGCCTCAGCAGGGGCGCGCAAGTACGCCGGTTCGACGTTCCTGCGACACCTGATTTTGGCGGCGATCGAAGAGTTTCCGAATATCCCGGTAGTGATGCACCAGGATCACGGAGCCTCGCCAGATGTGTGCCAACAATCAATTCAGTCGGGATTTTCATCGGTGATGATGGATGGTTCCTTGTTGGCCGACCAAAAAACACCGGCAGACTACGAATACAATGTGGAAGTGACTCGCCTGACCACTCGGTTCGCCCATGCCTGTGGTGTCACGGTTGAGGGCGAACTTGGCTGTCTTGGCTCTCTGGAAACCGGAGAAGCTGGGGAAGAAGACGGCGGCGGCGCAGAGGGCATTCTGACCATGGAGCAAATGCTCACGGATCCTGAGCAGGCTCGTGACTTTGTCAAGCGAACCGGGGTCGATGCCTTAGCCATCGCTATCGGCACGAGCCATGGCGCCTATAAATTCAGTCGGCCGCCGACCGGTGACATCCTTGCGATCGATCGCATCAAGGCGATTCATGAACGCTTACCGAATACTCATCTGGTTATGCATGGCTCCTCCAGTGTGCCGCAGGAATGGCTGGCCATTATCAATGAATTCGGCGGTGAAATTCCGGAGACATATGGGGTCCCCGTGGCGGAAATTCAGGAAGGCATCAAATATGGTGTACGCAAGGTGAATATTGATACGGATCTACGCTTGGCGTCGACTGGCGCTGTTCGACGGTTTCTCGCTGAGAATAAGGCGGAGTTTGATCCGCGCAAATATCTGGCAGTCTCAACAAAAGCTATGAAAGATCTTGTTGTGGCCCGTTATGAGGCCTTTGGTGCCGCCGGACAGGGTTCTAAAATCAGACCAATCTCTCTCGAAAAAATGGCAGAACAATATGCATCTGGCGCCCTCGACCCGCGCCTGTCCTAAAGTCGGTGACGGGGCGCCAGCTGACTGGTGAGCCGTCCGGTCGTCGTTGATTTGTTATCAGGAGGCTTGCGGGCCCATATGTTGGATTTACTCAGAACCGAGTTGAGTTGTGGAATAGCAACGGATGCCGAGACCCTACAGAAGTATGGTCTCGACTGGACGCGCTTTTACGAGCCGAATGCGTTGGCTGTGATTTTTCCCACCAGCGTCGATGAGGTTGTGACGTTGGTCAAATTTGCGAATTTGCACCGACTGGCCTTGGTCCCATCCGGTGGTCGCACTGGCCTCAGTGGCGGCGCTGTGGCCATCAACGGTGAGTTGGTGGTGTCATTCGAGAAAATGAATCGTATTCTCGACTTCGACCCGATTGACCATTATGCAGTGGTTCAACCCGGGGTCATTACGGCCAACTTGCAGGCTTTCGCGGCCGAGCACGATTGTCTTTATCCCGTTGATTTTGCCTCCGCAGGATCGAGCCAGATCGGGGGTAATATTGCGACCAATGCTGGCGGCATTAAGGTGCTGCGCTATGGCCTGACCCGCGATTGGGTGGTGGGCCTGAAGGTTGTCACGGGCACTGGTGAATTGCTTGATCTGAACAAAGGTTTGGTGAAAAACGCGACAGGCTATGACTTTCGCCATCTGTTTATCGGCTCGGAAGGGACACTGGGGTTCATCGTCGAGGCTACTATTCGGCTCGCGCCCTGCCCCCGCAATTTGAATGTGATTTTGCTAGCGGTACCGGAAATGGCAAAAATCATTTCGGTGCTCGAGACATTCCGCCGTCACGTTTCACTGACGGCCTATGAATTCTTTTCTGAACAGGCATTGCAGCATGTGATCAATCACACTGGTGGTAAGCACCCCTTTGCTGAAAAGTCTTCATTTTACGCCTTGTTGGAATATGAGGTTGTCTCGGCTGAGGATGTTGACGCGTCTCTCGCCGCCTTTGAAAGTTGTCTGGACGCGGGTTTGACGACAGATGGAGTGATCAGTGCTAGCGAGACTCAGCGGCGAGATCTGTGGCGCTTGCGAGAGAACATCTCTGAGTCCATTACGCCGTTTACCCCATATAAAAATGATGTGGCGGTGCGAGTCTCCAGAGTTCCAGAGTTTCTTGCGGCTGTGGATGCAGAAGTGGGCCAACGTTATCCGAATTTTGAGATTGTCTGGTTTGGCCATATCGGCGACGGCAACTTACACCTGAACATTCTCAAACCGGCCGACTGGACCGTCGCCGCGTTCAAGGCAGAATGCGAATTGGTCAGCGAGCATATTATGCGAATCGTGGCTGAATTTGACGGCAGTATTTCCGCTGAGCATGGCGTTGGTCTGCTCAAGCGCGACCAACTGACATTCAGTCGTTCGGTGGCCGAGATTGACTTGATGCGATCGGTTAAGGCCGCGTTCGACCCGAACAACATCATGAACCCAGGCAAGTTGCTGGGCTAGACTTCCCTGTCGGCGCTTATTGGGCCTTGCGCGTTTCTGCGCCTGTCTCGGTGCCTACCATGATCAGATCTGCCGGTCTTAAGGCGAATAAGCCGTTTGTGACGACGCCGGGCAGGTTATTGATGGCAGACTCTAGCGCTTTTGGGTGAGTGATCTGCAGATCATGCACGTCGAGAATGATATTGCCGTTGTCGGTGACGAAGTCCTGCCGATAAACGGGTCTGCCGCCCAGTTTAACCAGGGCTCTGGCCACGGCAGAGCGTGCCATGGGGATGACTTCCACCGGCAGCGGAAAACTGCCGAGGGTGTCCTGCATCTTGGATGCATCGACGATGCAGATAAAGGTTTCGGCCACTGAAGCCACGATTTTTTCTCGGGTCAGCGCACCACCACCACCCTTGATGAGCTCAAGCTGATGATTGCTCTCATCGGCGCCGTCGACGTAAAACTGCATGTCTTTTACACCATTCAGATCAAATACGGGAATGCCATGACTGCGCAGGCGCTCCTCAGAAGCCAGCGAGCTGGCGACCGTGCCATCGAATTTGTGCTTGATCAGTGCCAGGGCGTCAATAAAGTAGTTGGCGGTTGAACCTGTTCCCACGCCAATCACCGATTGGGTCGTCAGATGATGGTCAATATAGTCGACAGCGGCCTGAGCGACCTGTTGTTTTAACGCGTCCTGATTCATTGATAAACACTCATGGATTGAAGGGGCAACCTTGAAATTGTCGCATCCTGTTTCGACGTGTGATGCTGGAGCGATCAGTCTATACTTTTACAACAGCGTTGCTAAGGATGAAATATGCCAAGCAGGTGTATTCGTCGCAGCGTGGCGTTAAGTTTCACACAATCTCGGCGATTTCAGGGTGATTCCGACGCCCTATCGACGCCTTATGAATGAGAGAAAGGTGAAAAGAAACAATAAGATCAAGCGGTGAGCGGCATCTATCAGGGCAAGTGAACAGGGAAATAGCCAAGTGTATAGTCATTACATTAAGAAGATTTTGGAAGCTGACGTCTATGACGTCGCTGAACAAACTGCGCTCGAACCGGCCGCAGGCTTATCTCGACGCCTGGGACAACAGGTGTTCTTGAAGCGTGAGGACCTGCAACCAATATTCAGTTTCAAACTCCGCGGCGCTTACAACCGTATCAAAAAGCTCGACAGCGACATTCGGCAACGCGGTGTCATCACCGCGTCGGCGGGCAACCATGCGCAGGGTGTTGCCTTGGCAGCACAGAAACTGAATATTTCGGCAGTTATTGTCATGGGTCGCAATACGCCAGATATTAAGGTGCAGGCAGTGGCAGGGTTGGGCGCTAAGATCATTTTGCACGGTGACAGCTACAATGAGGCGGCAGAACATGCCCTGCAGCTTAGTATTGAGCACAACTATACGTACGTCCATCCTTTCAACGACCCAGATGTGATTGCCGGCCAGGGAACGATTGGCATGGAAATACTACGTCAGCACACGGATCCGCTGGCAGCGATATTTGTGCCTGTGGGTGGCGGTGGATTGATCAGTGGCGTGGGGACCTACGTCAAATATCTACGTCCTGGTGTCAAAATCATTGGTGTCGAGGCGGAAGGTTCGGCCTGTATGTGGGCTGCCTTGAATGCGGGAAAGCGAATTCGGCTGAACCCGGACGAGCTGGACCAATTTGCTGATGGTACTGCGGTCCTGCAAGTTGGGACTGAAACCTTCAAGTTAGCGAAGCACTGCGTCGATGAGGTCATTCGGGTCAGCACTGATGAGATTTGTGCTGCCATCAAGGATATCTTTGAAGACACGCGAACAATATCGGAGCCATCTGGCGCGCTGGCGGTCGCGGGCTTAAAACGTTATCTGGCGCGAGAGCCGTCGGACCCGAAGGCCCAGGGGGCCTATGTGGCGATCGTCTCGGGCAGCAATGTTAACTTTGATCGGCTGCGGCATATATCCGAGCGGACCGAGATTGGTGAACGCCGAGAAATCCTGCTTGGTGTTACGATTCCTGAAAAACCAGGGAGCTTTCGACAATTTTGCGCCGCCATCGGCAAGCGCAACATCACGGAGTTCAATTATCGCTATGCTTCCAAGGCGGGTGCCCAGGTGCTGGTGGGGATTCAAACTCATCCTCAGGATGAGGACCGCGACCTGGTTCGAGATCGACTATCGAAACGCTACGCCGTGGTTGATTTGTCAGAGAATGAAGTTGCGGTCTTGCATGTTCGGCACATGGTCGGTGGCCGAGCGGAAGTGGCGGAACACGAACGTCTGTTTCGATTCGAATTTCCCGAACGGCCCGGTGCGTTATTGCGCTTCCTCACCGGTCTCGGCAAAGACTTCAATATCTCGATGTTCCACTATAGAAATCATGGCTCGGCTTATGGTCGAGTGCTCGTGGGTATCCAGGTACCTGACACGGATATGACACGGTTCAACAGCTTTCTGGCAGAGATTGGATTTCGTTGGTGGGATGAAACCGACAATCCGGCCTACCAGTTATTTCTCGCCTGATTAATCGGGTAGTTCGTCCAAGTCGCCCTGGTGGAATTGCCGATACTCGGCCTCAAATGCAAACAGACTGGGATCCTTCAGTCGATCAACATAGAGATGCCCCTGTAGGTGGTCAAATTCATGTTGGAACACTGTGGCGAGAAAGCCGCGGAGACTAATGTGCTTTGCCTGGCCCTGGAAGTCCACATAGTCCACACGAATATGCTGCGGGCGCTCCACATAACCCATCATGCCGGGAATCGACAAACAGCCTTCCCAATAGCCTGCCAGCGTGTCCTCAACCACTGTCAGTACCGGATTGATATATACGGCGAAGGGCATTGCCGGAATTTCTCCATAGCGGCTGTTGGTGTTGAGAATCTCGATGACGGCCAGTTGGTAGGGGATGTTCACCTGGGGAGCGGCGAGACCGATACCGCCGCTGGCATGCAGCGTGTCTTGCATGTCGTGGATCAGTTGCGTGAAAGCGGGGGAGCCAATCTCATTCACCGGATAAGGAGCAGCAAGCTTGCGGAGCACCGGGTGCCCCATTCTGACGATATCGAGAATGGCCATAAAGTTCCAGGAATCAGTGGAATACGCCGGGAAGGCGCTGGGTTGAAGAACAGTAACTTGAATCCTAAATTAAATTCGCGCTGCCTGACAAGTGGCAGGTTTTTTATGTGATCGAGTCGACAAAATGGATCAGCCGGCATTTGGCCTGTATTGACTATTATCACGGAAGATTATATTGTGCAAACCCCCTGAATAATAATAAAAAAATGCGGATGGGGTTTTCGCCAGGCAAGGACACAATGAAAAACAAACCTGATTTAATTTTTTTAATCTTCGTGATATTCGGCGTAGGTGTGGCTGTTAACGCTTTGGGCCAAGTGATGGGCTTTTAGGTTGCCCCGATCTGAGCGGTCTGGTGCTGCTGGAGCCCCCGTTATGGGGTGCTGTATGGCGAAATCATGCGGAGCACGTTAACGCCACCAGCAAAGCGCTTTGTCCGTGACCACCCCGTCAAGGGGTACATCCCATTCTGCATGAGGCAGGCTTGTGACCTCTTGGCAGGCGTGGGCGATCCCGAGCAGTTTTGGCCGCCGCCAACTACCCGAGCGCCGAGCAAAGGTGCGGTCGTAGTAGCCCTTGCCCATGCCCAGGCGATTGCCTTGCTGATCGAACCCCACCAGTGGTAACAGCACCATATCCAACATGTTCGCTGCTTTAAGTTTGCGCGGGGCATAGGCAGGCTCAAAAATACCGTAGCGGTTCTTGGTGAGGGTTGTGTCGCTCGGGTTCCAAGGTTGAAACAGCAGTTGAGTTGCTTCCCAAGGTCGTCGAGGCTTGGAGAGCAATGGCAGGTAGAAGGTCTTATTGCCTGGTTGGCGTCGTAATAGCGGTAACAGGTCAATTTCTCCGTCGTTCGCCAGATAGAAGGCAATGTGGCGTGCACGGCGAAATTTGGGATCACGGTGTAGTCTACGGCTGAGTGCGATGGCGGCAAGACGTTGCTGATGTGGGCTCAAACGCCGACGAGCAGCCCTGAGTTTTGTGCGTAGTGATTTGCGCATAAATCACGCCTGAGCGAGTAAAATTCCCCAAATTGCCGCTGTCATACAAGCCCTTGAACCCAGCGGTTCAAGGCGGTGGCCCCTAACTGGCTACAGGCGTTCCGGAGTCCGGACATGCACATTCACCGAGAAAAAAGACCTCCTGGCTAGCGCTTAAAGGGTTTAGGACGTGTTGACTGGCGCACAACCCAGGGAATCTAAGGGAGAGTATATCGCAACTTGTACTCAGCGATTAATAGATTTTAGACGAACCAACGCCTGATCCAGTTTGCCAGTCAAATTTGTGATCTCATCGGCTTGGGAAATGATGACGTTTTCGGATTTCTGATTCTCGTTAATATAGTCGTTGGCAATATTCAGGGCGGCCATGACGGCAATGCGATCAAGGCCTAAAATAGCCGAGCCAGATTTGATTTCCCGCATCTTTTGATCCACATAGCGGGCTGACTGTTGAAGTGCGGCGACCTCCTCAGGCTTGCAGCTAACCTGGTAATCCTTATCTAATATGGATACCGTCACAGTCTGGGCATTGTTCATGGGGTTTTATCCGTCCGCTTGGGAGTCTTGATCTAGAGCCTTGAGACGCATAATCATGGCCTCGACCTTATTTTTGGCTAATTCATTTTTTTCCAGTAACCGGCTGCGTTCTATCTGCCAGCTGGATCGTTCGGCAGCCATCATAGCCTGTTTATGTTCGACTTCATCCAGCAGCAAAATTAATTCGTCAATTTTGGCTTCCAGGTCTTTTATTTCCAAGGGTTTATCACCAGTTAATGAAACGTTGGATACTATAGAGCGCCGGCTTGTGAAAGGTCAAACTTGCCATGGCAGGCATGGTATCTTTAGGTTTTTATGAGGTAGGTGAGTATGGCTCAACAGCGAGTGGAGTTCGACACGTTATCGGCATGCCTGGCTGCGCTTGGCGTACCCCATAGTGCGGCTGAAGTGCATGGTCTGGTAGCAGGTCTGCTGTCCGCAGGGTCAACAATGAGCCCGGCCGCGGGTTTGAGCGCCCTGCGTGAGTGGCTGGAAACGGATGTCGTCATCGACGCAACTCACGGTGAGCTGCTGAGCCAGGTTTTCAGTGACGTCGCGGCCGGCCTCCTCGACCCTGAGTTTAACTTTCATCTACTAGTGCCCGACGATGAGACCACGATCGCCCTTCGCTCCCAGGCTCTGGGTGAATGGTGTAGTGGCTTTTTGGGAGGATTCGGTCTGGCGGGACGATTCCAGAATGGTGATTTGAGTGATGATCTGCGCGAGTTGCTGGCGGATCTCAGTAATATCGCCAACCTGGATGAAGAGGTTCCTGAGGATGAAGAAAACGAAGGGGATCTGCTTGAGATCACAGAGTATGTTCGGATGTCAGCGCTGTTGGTGTTTGCAGAATGCACGTCTGCCTCCCTGCACTAGAAGCTACCGGGCGTGACACCCCGGTATTGATCGCGATGCTAAAATGACAGTTTTCGATGGAACCTCGAATGAAAGCTAGCCCGACTATAGCCCCGAAAGAGTTCGTCAGGCGTCGTGCCGATTTAATGGCGATGATGGAGGCCGACAGTATTGCGATTCTGCCCAGTTCCAGGGTCATGGTGCGCAACAGCGATATCGATTATCCCTTCCGCCAGGACAGTGACTTTCGTTATCTGAGTGGCTTTGCTGAGCCTGATTCGGTGCTGGTGCTGGTGCCTGGTCGCGCCCATGGCGAAACCATTCTTTTCTGCCGTGAGCGAGATCCTGACAGTGAACGCTGGCATGGCCAGATAACAGGTCCAGAGCGGGCAATGCAGATATTGGGTCTTGATGATGCGTTCCCGGTCGCAGATATCGATGACATCCTGCCTGGCCTGATTGAGGGCAAGGCCAAGCTTTATTATGCCATGGGTACCCATCGGGAGTTTGATGCCCAGATCATCGCTTGGGTGGACAGCATTGCATTGAGCCAGCCATCGGGCTCGAAACCGGCATGTGAGTTTGTCCATCTCGCTCAATACGTCCATGAGCTACGCTTGTATAAGAGTGCCCAGGAAGTCAATGTGATGCGCCATGCTGTCAGCGCCACAGCCGCGGGTCATTTGCGTCTCATGGCCGAGTTGAAGCCAGGGCTTCGAGAGTATCATCTCGAGGCCGAATTAAATTATGCCTTCGCGCTGGCTGGTGCGCGTACAACGGCCTATCCGTCGATTGTTGGGTCTGGCAACAATGCTAACATTATGCACTATACACAGAATGCTGATGTAATCAGGTCCGGTGACTTGGTGCTGGTTGACGCCGGTGCCGAGTATGAAGGCTATGCGGCGGATGTGACCCGCACCCTGCCGGCCAGCGGGCGATATAGTGCAGCACAGGCGGATGTTTATAATGTTGTGCTGGCGGCTCAGCTGGCGGCTATCGCAGAAGTTAAGCCTGGTAATCACTGGAATCAACCGCACGAGGCGGCGGTGCGACAAATTACCTTGGGCCTGGTCCGCCTGGGATTGCTGCACGGTGAAGTTGATGAACTGATTCGCGATAATGCGTTCAAGAAATTTTATATGCACCGCACAGGTCACTGGCTTGGTCTGGATGTGCATGATGTGGGCGAGTATCAGATAGAGGGTGAGTGGCGGGTTTTCGAGCCCGGTATGGTGACAACGATCGAGCCCGGTATCTACATTGCCGAGGACCTTGAGGATGTGCCAGCACGCTATCGTGGCATTGGTATTCGAATTGAAGATGATGTGTTGGTGACGAAGGCAGGTTGTGAAGTCATCACCGCAATGATTCCAAAGACTGTGGCTGCTATTGAGCAGTACATGGCAAGTAAGGTGGCGTGAAGATGCAAGAACCTATTGATGTGCTGATTGTCGGTGGTGGACTGGTGGGACTTACGCTGGTCAACGCGTTGCGGGGCTCCCGCCTGTCAGTCAGACTGATTGATGGCCAAAGCCCGCCGCAGTTGTCTGCAAGAGCCGCCGGCAGTTGCCAGGGGCATGCGCTGGTCGCCGGCGTCAGTCCTCGAGTTAGCGCCATCAATCTGGCGTCGGAGGCGCTGTTAAAGCGTATTGGTGCTTGGCCGGCACCTGCTGCGCAGCAATGTGCCTACAACCAGATGTCCGTCTGGGACAGTCGTGGCACAGCCTCGATCCAATTTGATGCTGATTTGGCTGTAGCGGATCATCTCGGTACGATCATTGAAAATGACCAGCTGACCCAAGCTTTGTTTGATCGCGGGTTGAGCGTTGACGAAGCGCAAATAGACTACGACCATGGAGTTGAGGCCATTGAGCGTATCGATGGGGGTTACAGGGTCAGTTTAGTAGGTGGCGAAAGTATTAGCTGCAAATTGTTGGTGGGTGCGGATGGGGGCGCGTCGACGGTGCGAGCGTTGACCCAGGTCAAAACCCTCGAGTGGAGCTATCAGCAGGCGGCACTGGTCACTACCATCGAAACGCAGGCGCCGCATCAGGGTGTGGCACGGCAGTGCTTTACCTCGGTAGGCGCGCTGGCGTTTCTACCCCTGGCGAATCCTAGACATTGTTCCGTGGTCTGGTCCACGGCGACGACTGCCGAGTTGCTGGCCCTTGATGATCGCCAACTCTGTCAGCGGCTCACGCAGAGTTCTGAAGCGGTGCTCGGCGAAGTATTGGCGGTAGATCAGCGGTTTTCTTTTCCATTGCGACAGCGTCATGCGCTGCGGTATATCCAGCCTGGTCTGGCGCTCATCGGCGATGCTGCTCACACGATTCACCCCCTTGCGGGTCAGGGCGCTAATCTGGGCTTTGCGGATGCCCAGGCATTAGCCATGGTACTCCAACAATGCCGATTTAACGGCCTGCAGCCCGGCGATATGACGTTACTGCGCAGTTATGAGCAAGCCCGGCACCCTACCAACCTGTTGATGGCGGCTGTCATGGAAGGCATTAAGCGAGTATTCGACACCGATGATCCTGGCGTTAACTGGCTGCGTAATCTGGGGTTGTCACTTCTCAATCAACAGTCAACATTGAAAGGCATGGTGGCGAAATTAGCGGCGGGTGCCTGATAGCAGGCAGCCTTGAGTAGGGCGCCTGAGATAAGCAGCCTGCGGCGAAAATGATTCACGGCGAGTTTGAATGCTTCGCACTGTTCCCTGGACCGGTGAAGCGTTAGACTAGCGCCGATTTTTCTTCACTCCAGTGAGCGTACCCATGGGCCAACGAACACCGATATACACATTGCACGTTGACGCCGGCGCCAAGATGGTGGACTTCGGGGGTTGGGATATGCCGATCCACTATGGTTCACAGTTGGAAGAGCACCATATGGTGCGGCAGGATGTCGGTATCTGCGACGTCTCCCATATGACGGTGATTGATCTGCGCGGGCCGCAAGCCAAGGCTTACCTGCAACATTTGCTTGCCAACGATGTGGAGCGTCTGGAAGTACCGGGGAAAGCACTCTACAGTGCGATGTTGAATGAGACGGGGGGGGTACTGGACGACCTAATCGTCTACCTCGATGGCGACGGCTATAGGATCGTGGTGAATTGTGCCACTCGCGAGAAAGATCTGGCCTGGATGAGTCAGCAAACCAGCGGTTTTGATTGCCAGCTGCATGAACGCCCAGAACTGGCGATCCTGGCAATCCAGGGGCCGAATGCGCTCGCCAAGGTAAGCGCAGTGGTGAGCCCGGAACGAGCAGATCTTATTGCCAAACTAAAACCCTTTATCGGTGCTTGGTCTGGGGAATGGTTTATCGCGAGAACTGGCTATACCGGCGAGAAGGGGGTTGAGATCATTCTGCCGGGGACAGACGCCCAGAATTTGTGGCAAGCGCTGGTTGCCAGCGGGGTTAGGCCGGTGGGTCTGGGGGCGCGAGATACGCTGCGACTGGAAGCCGGTATGAACCTGTATGGCAGTGATATGGATGAATCGGTCACGCCCCTGGAGTCCAACATGGCGGTCACTGTCAGTTTTGAAGGTGACCGTGAGTTTTTGGGACGGGCGCGCTTGGAAGCTCAGCTTGGCGAGGGTGTAGAACGCGAGTTGGTGGGCTTGGTCTTGCTGGAGCGGGGTGTGTTGCGTGCGCACTATCCGATCTTCAGTGGCGATCAACAGGTTGGTGAAATCACCAGTGGTGCCTTTTCGCCAACGCTGGAGCACGGCATTGGGCTGGCCCGGATTACCGTGGGCGCTGACAATCTTACCGTTGAAATTCGTAACAAAAGGCTACCTGTTCAGCGGGTCAAGCTGCCATTTGTGCGCAATGGCAAGCAGGTTTATCAGCTGGTTTAGCAGTGTTAGCAGCATAAAAAAATACTTCTAAAACGACGTGGTTGGCAGTGGCACCACGACAACATACGAAAAAAAAGGGCGAGAAGATGGTTGAGTTTTCAGGGGATTTACACTACGCAAAGAGCCACGAATGGGTGCGTATTGAGGACGATGGTAGCGTCACCGTCGGTATTTCTGATCATGCCCAAGAGGCACTGGGAGACGTGGTGTTTGTTGAGTTGCCTGAGCTGCAAATGGTCATTGCCGCTGGTGATGAGGCGGGCGTGGTCGAATCAGTCAAAGCGGCATCGGATATTTATGCGCCGATTTCGGGAACCGTTATTGCGGTGAATGAATTGTTAGATGATGCGCCGGAAACCGTCAACACCTCGCCCTATATCGACGGTTGGTTTTTCAAACTGCAACCAGACAATCTAGGTGATGTTCAAAACTTGATGGACGTGAATGCTTACGAGACATTCTGTGAGAACGAAGAGCACTAGTCGAGGACGTCTAGCGGGATCTAGATTTTTAGACTCATGACTGGTTTTGCGCGTCTGCCATGGCTTTTGTCAGAGCGGCGGACAGTGCCTCAATCTGATTTGGCAGGGCTAACAGCAGTAGCTCTAAGCGGGACGTCTCGAGCTCACTGATCTCCGTCAAGGCGCAGAGGTCGGTGGCGGCTTGCAGGCTTTTCTGAAGATTCTGGGTGGCGTCTGCCGCCAATGGCGAGAGAACGTCGCCAAGTCTGACAGGTGCAAAGAAAATCTGCTTCAAGCCGCTGACTTTGCTGCATAGCGCAGGCCGACTGCTCTGACTGTAGACGCCGTGGCCTTCGCCGGGAATCAATAAGCGATTTACTTCTGTTATGGCCAGCTGTGCCGTCTGCAAGCTGTGCGCCAGCAGGCGAGCGATCTCCCCCGTGGGGAGCATTAAGTCCTCGGGTGCGTTAGGGCGTTTGGCGTCCGTCAGCCAAAGATCCAGGTCCACAGTGATCTGCAGCATGATAACGTCCAGAACCAGACGCCGTCGAACAATGATTTCATTGGCGTTAACATTGATTTGGGCGTCAGCCGTCGGCTCAATCCTGGGGCTCGCCGGCCCAGGGATCCTAAAATCGGTGGCGTCCCGATCAAAAATTAGATATTCGAGTGCGTGAAACCCCAGGCTGACCTCGCTTGAGTCAGTAAAACCGTTCTGCTCTCGTAAAGACTCAGGTGTGATAGGCACCGTCAGATCGCTGATCAGGCCGCTGTCGGGGTAAGCAGGCAGTTGGTCCAGGTAACCGGGTTCAATGGGCCAGGCGTCAATCTGATAAAGCAGTGGCGCGAGCGGTTCGCGCAGAGGCCCAGCTAAAGGGAGGGCCGCAAGGTCGAGAAATGCCAAATGGGCACTGCGCCACGCCGTCTGGGCCGCTTGTTGACGCTGGGCGTCGGGCTCCTGAAGAAATTCATCGATGGAGAGTCGCAGAGATGCGGCATCTAGCATCAGCTGCTGCTGCCGCTCAAGCTGCAATGTCGCCAGTGCGGTGAGGCTCACACTGAGTTTGGCCACATCAAGGTCGGCGGGTACGACGGGTGGCAAAGGCTCGGAACAGGCGCTTAACAACAGCATCAGCCCAAGCGTGAGGCTTCTGGAAGTCGCGATGCCAGTGGAAATTAGTCGCGTAACGAGATGATTGACCATTGGCGCCTTTCTGCGATTTCGCGTAAACGTGGGTCTGGATCGACGGCGACAGGATGATCGACGAGTTCTAGCAAGGGTAAGTCGTTGGCAGAATCAGAGTAAAAATAACTGCCCTTGAGGTCAAACTCAGTTCCTGCCAACCAGGCTTGCAACCGGGTGACCTTGCCGGGACCAAAACTGGGGATGCCGACAATTTCTCCCGTATAACGGTCGCCAATGCGTTCAGGTATCGGCGCGATCAGCTCATCAATGCCGAGCAGCGCAACGATAGGTTCGGTAATGAATTCCAGCGTCGCAGTGACCACCAGTAGCTTATCGTCGAGACTGCGATGATGCTCAATGAGAGCGCTGGCCTGAGTTAGTAGCAGGGGCTGGATAAAGTCCCGCACAAACTCAGTGCGTAAGGCGCAAAGATGGTCAAAGGCATGCTCAGTTAATGCCTGACAGGCAAAGCGCAGGTAGGCGTGAACATCAAGTTCCCCGCGTTTGTACTGACCATAGAAGGCATCATTCTTCTGACGATGAGAAACTTCATCGACGAGCCCCTTGCTGATTAAAAATTCACCCCAGGCGTGATCGCTGTCACCTGAAATCAAGGTTTCATCCAGATCAAATATTGCCAAAGCCAATGTCGTGTCTCCTTGCCTGTGCATCGGGTTGCAGTTTACCGTGAATCTGGTGCTCGCGGCAGGGTAATTCAGCGCGCTGATTGCCCAATGGTCTAGATTCAGACACAATAAATGTTGTTTGATGTATGAATCAGGGTTTCTCAATTGATAGATGCAGATGGATACCGGCCCAACGTCGGAATGATTGTTGCCAATAGCAGTGGCCAGGTACTCTGGGCCAGGCGAGTTGGTCAGCAGGCGTGGCAGTTTCCGCAGGGCGGCATTCAGGAGCGTGAGTCACCTGAAGAGGCGCTTTTTCGCGAGCTAAAGGAAGAAATTGGCCTGGCTCCTGAGCAAGTAGAGATTCTGGGTTGCACGCGCGGCTGGCTGCGTTACAAGTTACCGAAACGTTTGTTGCGACATAAGACCAGTCATTTCGTGGGGCAAAAGCAAAAATGGTTTTTGTTAAAAATGCTGGCGGAAGATCAATCTGTGTCATTTACGCATTCAGAGACCCCAGAATTCGATTTTTGGCAGTGGGTAACCTATTGGTATCCGTTGGGACAGGTGGTGCAGTTTAAAAAGGATGTTTATCGTCGGGCGATGAAGGAGCTGGTGCCACACTTGTCGCGATGCTCGCCCTAGGACACGACAGTAATACTCACAATCTACTCAGCCATTTCCGGATCTGCAATGCTTGAAATTCTTCGCAGGGTGATACAGGAAGTCAACAAGGCTCGTGACTTGGGTACCGCCTTGGATATTATTGTGGATCGCATTCAAGAAGCGATGGGTACGCAGGTTTGCAGCGTTTACTTGTTGAATGAAGAGCGCGACAAGTATGTCTTTATGGCGACTCGAGGCTTGAATCAAAGCGCAGTTGGCAAAGTCACCCTGGAACTCGGCGAAGGCCTGGTGGGATATGTTGGCGAGCGGGCAGAACCGGTGAATCTTGAAAATGCGCCTGAACATCGGCGCTATCACTATGTGGAAGAGGTGGGCGAAGAGCCTTTCAACGCCTTCCTGGGTGTGCCGATCATCCATCACCGGCGGGTGCTTGGCGTGCTGGTCGTTCAGCAACGCCTGGCGCGGCGCTATGACGAAAGTGAAGAAGCGTTCCTCATTACCTTGTCAGCTCAGTTGGCGGGTGTCATTGCCCATGCTCGTGCCACGGGCTCCTTGGCCTTGACCGGGTCCGTGCAGCCGGCGCCGATGAGTCGTTTTCAGGGCAAAGCAGGCGCGCCGGGCGTCGCCATTGGCACGGCTATTGTCATTTACCCCGAGGCTGAACTCCATACGGTGCCGGATCGGTTCACGGCGAATCCCGCGGCTGAAATCACGTTATTTCAGCAGGCGATTCATGAGACCCGCGGTGAAATTCGCGCTATGAGCGATAAGCTCTCAGACCGATTGCGACCGGAAGATTTGGGCTTATTTGAAGCTTACCTGCATATGTTGGATGACACTGCCATCACCGGCGAGGTCATTGAATTAATTGAAGCCGGACAATGGGCTCAAGGTGCCTTAAAAGTGATTATCGAGTCTCACGTGGCGAGCTTTCAGGCGATGGAAGACGCTTACTTGCGTGAGCGTGGCACAGATGTGCTAGACCTGGGGCGCCGAGTCCTGGCGAAATTGCAACAGGGTGAAGATCGGCACTACGTCTACCCGCCCAATACGATCCTGGTAGGCGAGGAGTTAACGCCGGCGATGTTTGCCGGCGTTCCTCGTGATCGATTACTCGGCCTGGTGTCTGTGAAGGGCTCGGGCAGTTCCCATGTGGCTATTTTAGCAAAGGCCATGGGAATACCCACGGTGATGGGTGTTGAGGACCTGCCCATCCACTTGCTGGAGTCAAAGCCTCTGATCGTTGATGGCTTTGAGGGTTGTGTGATCACCCATCCCAGTGCCGATCAAATTACCTTCTATAACGATTTAAAGCTGGATGAAGATGCGCTGACCGAGGGGCTGGAAGAACTCAAGGATCAACCTTGCGTCAGTCTTGACGGGCATCGAGTCCGCCTTTGGGTGAATACCGGTTTGATGACTGATGCGTCGCGTTCGCTCGATAGAGGCGCTGAGGGTGTTGGCTTGTACCGCACCGAAGTGCATTTCATGATGAATGATCGGTTTCCCACGGAGGAAGAGCAAAAAGTCATCTATCGAGAGCACCTCAAGGCCTTTGCACCTCGGAATGTGACGATGCGAACTCTGGATATTGGCGGTGACAAGGCGCTGAGTTATTTCCCCATTCAGGAAGAGAATCCCTTCCTGGGCTGGCGGGGTATTCGTGTGACACTGGATCATCCGGAGATTTTTCTGTCTCAGGTGCGGGCCATGATTCGTGCTAACGAGGGCGTAGACGCTTATCTGCGGATCATGTTACCCATGGTCAGCAGTGTCACAGAAGTGGATGAGGCCAAGCGCCTGATCAATCAGTGCTATGCGGAAATCATCGAGGATGGCGCCAAGGTAGCTATGCCGGCTGTGGGGGTTATGATCGAGGTGCCTGCTGCGGTTTATCAGGCAAGAGACATCATCAAGCGGGTAGATTTTTTGTCAGTAGGTAGCAATGACCTGATCCAGTACATGCTCGCGGTAGATCGGAATAACTCACGGGTTGCTGAACTCTATCAGGAGTTTCATCCGGCGGTGTTGCATGCCTTGAAACATGTTGTTGATGCGGCCCATACGGAAAACAAGCCGCTGGGAATTTGTGGCGAGATGGCGGGTAATCCGGCCGCTGCGATTCTGTTGATGGCCATGGGTTACGACGTGTTGTCGATGAATTCGAACAACCTGCTGCCAGTGAAGTGGGCAATCAGAAGTTTTGAACTGACGCAGGCACAGCAGATGTTGGCGCAGGTCTTGAGGATGGACAATGCCCCGGACATTAAAGCCCATGTAGATGAACAGATGCGCAAAGCCGGCCTGGGACGTATTGTCAGGACGCGACCGCCTCTATAGGAACGGCGAAGCTGCGCCGACCCGCCGTCTGGCCGTTAGGTAGAAAAGCCCTTTCCTCAAAGTAAATGTCTGCCTGCTGGCTGACCTTGACTAGGGTTGAGGCACTGGTGCCGTAGGTGTCGGATTGGATAAAACCCGCAGAGAAGGGGAGCTGGTCGCCGCGATCAGCCAACAGCGCGAACAACGCCTCGTTGTCAAAATTTCCATGCCCAAGCGCTCGAAGTTGCTCTCGACCTCGACTGACTTTCGGCCAATCACAGTCGAGCAGCTGATTGCTGAGACCGTAACAGCCGGGTTTGAGAAGTTGTGCCTCGGGTTGCCGATTACTGTAGTAATAGACGTCCCGGCCATCATCAATGATCAGATTAAAGCCCCTAAATTCATGGGCAATGGGCTTAATGTGGGCCAAATAATCGGTGCAGGACTCCGTTGAACGTAAAAAGTCAGCAGTCAGGGCGCCGCGAGACCTCGGTGGCACTGGCTCCAGGGGCGATTCGCGAAAATTAGTGACGGCGGCAAAGCGTCCACCGCGGGTGACGCCGAGCCAGGTACCGCCGGCTTGGAGGTCTCGCCCGCCCAGAATATGGGGCGCATCCTTCCAGAAATCGGGGCGCTCAGTGGGTCGAGCGTAGAATTCATCTCGATTCGCGGCGACCACCAGGCGATAGCGTGCATCGGGTGAAATGGAAAATAAAATCAAACACATGGGTTTTTGGCGCCAGAATCGAAATTGTAAGTTTATCATCTCACTGTGTTGCTGGATAATGCGGAGTCTCAATTAGCCGAATAGTCGTCTTTATGTGGCATTACCCTGTACTAGACCCAGTACTGATCAGTATTGGACCTGTGAGCATTCATTGGTATGCCTTGAGTTACTTGGTGGGTATCAGCCTGGTGTGGTGGTCGCTGGGCCAGCGGGCTCGGGCTCAAGCACTGGCATGGAACGACGAACAGATCTCCGACATGATTTTTTATGGCGTACTTGGGGTTATTCTTGGCGGGCGCATAGGCTATATGCTCTTCTACGGCTGGCAAAGCCTTGCCGCCGATCCGCTGAGTCTGTTCCGAGTCTGGGAAGGCGGCATGTCTTTCCACGGTGGTTTGCTCGGCGTGCTCGTGGCGATGTATTTTTATGGTTGGCAACAGGGCCGCGGTTTTATTGGCGTCACTGACTATATCGCGCCCAGCGTTCCGATCGCCTTGGGTTGTGGCAGAATAGGTAACTTTATTAACGGTGAATTGCCCGGTCGAGTGACCGATGTTCCTTGGGCTGCGATTTACCCCGGTGAGGCTCTTGGGCGGCACCCCTCGAGCCTGTACCAAGCATTCTCCGAGGGGGTCGTATTGTTTGCAATTATGTGGCTGTTCAGTCGACGCTCGCGACCGCCTTTTGCGATTTCCGGCATGTTTTTGATTACTTACGGTGGTTTGCGCTTTCTTACCGAGTTTTTCCGAGAACCTGATCGACACTTAATGTTTATTGCCTTCGATTGGATGACAATGGGCCAGTTATTGTCGCTGCCGATGATTGCACTGGGCGTAAGTTTTCTGTTTTACAGCTATCACAAAGAGACGGTCTAAAATAATGATGATAATAAAACCGAGAATTAAAGGCTTTTTATGTACCACCTCTCATCCTCTTGGTTGTGAGACGGACGTTAAAAATCAGATCGAACATGTCAAACAGGCAGGTGCAATTGCCGATGGACCGAAGCGGGTGTTGGTGATCGGTGCATCCGGGGGCTATGGGCTGGCATCCAGGATTACTGCAGCCTTTGGTTGCGGCGCGGCGACCATTGGTGTGTTTTTCGAGCGCCCCGCGGTGAAAAACCGGACTGCCTCGCCCGGTTGGTATAAATCCGCGGCATTTACTCGCGCAGCCGAGGATGCGGGTCTGTATGCGGCGAACCTGAACGGCGATGCGTTTTCGGCGGAGCTTAAACAGGCCACTATTGAGTTGATCAAGAAAGATTTGGGTCAGATTGATATGGTTATTTATTCTCTTGCGGCACCGGCCCGCCAACTTCCTGACGGTAGTTTGGTCCGAAGCACCCTGAAGCCCATCGGTGAGCCCTTTGAAGGCGCCACCATCGACTTGAACTCCGGTGAGTTGCGCACTGTCAGCCTCGAGCCTGCATCCCAGCAGGAAGTGAATGATACGATTAAAGTCATGGGAGGTGAGGACTGGGAATTGTGGATGGCAGCCCTGTTGGCGGCAGATGTTCTGGCGGAGGGTTGTATTACAACGAACTATACTTACCTAGGTAGCGAAGTGACCTGGCCGATTTATTACCATGGCACCATCGGCAAAGCCAAAGAGGATCTTGACCGTGCCGCCCTCGCCTTGGCGCAACCACTGAAAAAGGTTAATGGCCGTGCCTATGTGGCGGTCATGAAGGGTTTAATGACCCAGGCGGCCTCGGCAATTCCTGGCATGTCCATCTATCTGTCATTGCTCTTCAAGGTCATGAAGGCTAAAGGTACTCATGAGGGGTGCATCGAGCAGACCACGCGTCTGTTCAAGAACCTGTTTGTGGACTCCGCGTTACAGATGGATGATTCTGGTCGATTGAGAATGGACGACTGGGAGCTCAGTGCCGACATCCAGACCTTCGTCAAAGCCAACTGGTCAAAGGTGACAGCGGAGAACCTGATGGAAATCAGTGATTTTGCGGGTTATCGACAGGCTTTCTTGCAGATGCACGGGTTTGATTTTCCGGGTGTTGATTACGAAGCCGAAATTGACCCTGAAGTGCTGATGCCCTTGGCGTTTGGCGAATAATTCGAGGTACATACTTCGGTATTATCGCACAGGTCATGACGCCGATTGATGGCGAGATCGCGGGTCGTGGCCTCTTAGTACCGCACCCCTGGTGGGCGATCATGGCCCCATGCGCCAGTCGATTGAGTTAACCCATTATCTGATCCGGGCGATCTACCTGCCGCGGGTCATCGCTTATCTGCTCGCCGCGCTGGTGACGGCCAGTGATTATCTGCAAGCCGGTCCCCTTGAGCTGGGCGTTCTTGTCTTGCTGTTGTTATTAATTGCCTATCCCCACCTGGCCTATTATCTCACTGGCCGCTATGCTAATTCGACCTTGGGCGCTCAAGCATCGCTGCGGTTCGATGCCGTGCTCGTGGGCATGTTGGTGGTTGCTAACCAATTTCATTTTCTGGCGACGGTCAGTTTTGTGGCGGCCCTGGTGATGAGTATTCTACTTATTGCGGCAGTGCGCGGCTTGTGGCTGAATTTGATGCTCCTAGGGGTGACGACGCTGGCTGGTTACGGCTGGCTGAGTTTGGCTGGCACCGACCGGATAGCTGCTGTTGAGCCTGAAGAAAATCTGCTCAAAACCTGGCTGAGTGGCTTGTTTATCCTCACGTACAGCGCCACTGCCGCTGCTTTAGGTTTTAAGGTGAGCCATCATCTGGGGCAGGGGCGTAAACAGTTGGCGGCCTATCAGGCTAAAATCGACGACCTATCCATGCGCCTGCAGCGGTATGTTTCGCCACAGCTCTACCAAGGTATGATCAATGATGATCTTGAAGTCACCCGCCGTCGCTGTCTGAGCGTATGCTTTGCTGATATCGAAGGGTTTACTGCCTTAATGGATAGGCTGGCTGAAGAGACGGTGACTCGGTTACTCAATGACTACCTAAATGCCATGGCCGGTGTGGCCTTGGAGTTTGGCGGTACTATCGACAAATTTATGGGCGACGGCATCATGATATTTTTTGGCGACCCGACGTCGAAGGGGCGACGAGGTGACGCGTTGGCCTGCGTCGAGATGGCGCTGGCGATGCAAGATAATCTGGCTGAGTTACGCCGTCGCTGGTGCGCAGAAGGAATCTATAGCGACGTACATAGCCGGATTGGAATCCATACGGGTGACTGTGCGGTGGGTAATTTTGGTTCTGCCCAGCGCCTGGACTACACGGCGATCGGTAGTACCGTGAACATCGCCAGTCGTTTGGAGGGCAAGGCCGTGCGCGATGGGATCCTGATTTCCGGCGAGACGTTTGCGCTGGTGAGTGCTGACCTGCAATGCCAAGCTGGCACAAGGATCAAATTACGCGGTATTCAGCGGGATATCGATGCCTATCAGGTCGTCGGTCGGGTGACGGGGTCAGTTGCGCCCAGTGGAGAGACTTACTAGGTAATCGTTGTCTCCCTGATCCATAGCTATCGAGCTTGCTGTATACTCTACCATTTGAAATAACTCGGCGATAATTCCATGACTGATGCACTCTATAACTCAGCCTTTCTCAAGGCTTGCCGCGGTGAGAAAACCGACTACACCCCGATTTGGCTGAATCGTCAGGCCGGCCGCTATATGCCGGAATACCATCAGGTGAAAGGTAATACGCCGAGTCTGGATTTTTTCAAGACGCCTGCGCTGGCGGCCAAGGTGACCTGTGATGCGCAGCGAATTCTCGGTGTCGATGCCGCTATTATGTTTGCAGATTTACTGCCTATTCTTGAGCCCATGGGTCTGGTCCTGGACTATATTCCGGGGGTGGGGCCGCAGTTTGAAAATCCGGTTCGAAGCCATGCTGACATTGATGCGTTGCGTATCGACCCGTCAAAAGACACCATGCCATATATCGATGAAGTGATTAAATTGATCCGGGCTGAATTGCCCGCCAATATTCCGCTCATCGGCTTCGGCGGTGCGCCCTTTACCTTGGCTTCCTATGCCATCGAAGGCAAAGGCTCGCGTAACTATATTCACGTGAAGCAGATGATGTATGGCGACACCGGCGCCTGGCACACGCTGATGACAAAAATCACGGATGCAGTTATCGACTACATGAATTACCAGATTGATAGTGGTGTGCAGGCGGTTCAGCTGTTTGACAGCTGGGTGGGTTGTCTCTCGCCGGTAGATTATCTCGAATATGTTTATGTTCACACAGAGCGCTTGATGACGGCCATTTCAGGCAAGGTGCCGGTCATCCATTTTGGCACCGGCAATCCGGCGCTGGCACCCTTGATGGCCAAGGCTGGTGGTGACGTGCTGGCCCTTGACTGGCGTACGCCGCTGCGTGAAACCTGGGAGCAAACTGGGGTTAAAGCAGTTCAGGGCAATATGGACCCGATTATTCTGTGCGCAGATCGCGCGTCGGTGGAGCGTAAGGCGGGCGAAGTCTTGGCCGAAGTCGATGGCAAACCTGGCCATATTTTCAATCTGGGCCACGGTATCATCCCTGAAACCCCCGTCGACAACGTTAAGGCGCTGGTGGACTTTGTCCACCAGTATCCGGTCTAGTCCAGCTGATCCAAATCTCGCACCGCGCCTTTGTCGGCGCTGGTGGTGAGTGCCGCATACGCCTTGAGTGCCGCTGAGACCACGCGAGTGCGGTGTTCTGTGGGTTTCCAGGCGAGTTTGCCGCGACCATCCATGGCGACTCGGCGTTGCTCAAGTTCCGCATCGCTGATATTCAAGTGTACTCGTCGAGCTGGAATGTCGATCTGAATATTATCGCCTTCTTCAACTAGCGCTATGGCGCCACCCTGCGCTGCTTCAGGCGATGCGTGGCCGATGGATAAGCCCGAGGTGCCGCCGGAAAAACGGCCGTCGGTCAATAAGGCGCAGGCAGCGCCGAGGCCCTTAGATTTCAAGTAACTGGTAGGGTAGAGCATTTCTTGCATGCCCGGTCCACCCTTGGGTCCCTCGTACCGAATCACAACCACATCGCCTTCTTTGATGTCGTCGTCCAAAATCGCGGCCACCGCAGAGTCCTGGCTTTCGAAAACTCTGGCTGGTCCATCAAATACCCAATTCTTTTCCTCGACGCCGGCAGTTTTGACGATGCAACCGTTGACGGCAATGTTGCCGAACAAGACAGCGAGTCCGCCTTCTGTGCTGTAGGCATGAGCCATGTCCCGAACGCAGCCATTGGATCGGTCAACGTCCAGGGTGTCGTAGCGCGTCGCTTGGCTGAAGGCGGTTTGAGTTGGAATACCCGCGGGGCCGGCGCGATAGAAAGTCTGCACTTCTTGTGACTGACTGACGGCCACATCCCACTTTTTCAAAGTCTCGGCGAGGCTGGCGCTATGGACATTTTTGACGGACGTGTCGAGCAGGCCGCCACGGTCGAGCTCACCCAGAATTGCCATGACGCCACCGGCTCGATGAACGTCTTCCATATGATAAGTATCAATTGCTGGTGCTACCTTGCACAGGTTCGGCACTCCTCGAGACAAGCGGTCGATATCAGCGAGGGTGAAGTCGATCTCACCTTCTTGGGCGGCCGCCAGTAAATGCAGGATGGTATTAGTGGAGCCGCCCATGGCGATATCCAGCGTCATGGCATTTTCAAAGGCCGTACGGTTGGCTATCTGTCGCGGCAAGACGGAGTCATCGTCATGTTCGTAATGCTGGCGAGCAAGGTCCACTATCGTACGACCTGCTTGCAGAAACAGCTGCTCACGATCCGCGTGGGTGGCGAGCATGGAGCCGTTGCCAGGCAGTGACAGGCCCAGAGCCTCGGTCAGGCAGTTCATTGAATTCGCGGTAAACATGCCTGAGCACGAACCGCAGGTTGGGCAAGCTGAGCGTTCGTATTCATCCACCTCGCTATCGGTAAATTGCTCGTCCGCGGCGACCACAATGGCGTGAATCAGATTCGTATGATGATTTGCCAGCTTGGTTCGACCGGCCTCCATGGGACCGCCGGAGACAAAGATGGTAGGAATGTTCAGACGCAAGGCGGCGTTGAGCATCCCCGGTGTGATCTTGTCGCAGTTAGAGATGCAGACGAGGGCATCAGCGCAGTGGGCGTTAACCATATATTCGATGGAGTCAGCGATAATATCCCGAGATGGCAAGCTATAGAGCATCCCGTCGTGACCCATAGCGATGCCGTCGTCTACGGCGATGGTATTAAATTCCTTGGCAACGCCGCCAGCTTTCTCGATTTCCCGAGCGACCAACTGGCCCATATCCTTGAGGTGCACGTGGCCAGGCACAAACTGGGTGAAGGAATTAGCGATGGCAATAATGGGTTTCTCGAAATCGCCGTCAGTCATGCCTGTCGCGCGCCATAGGGCTCGTGCGCCGGCCATATTGCGGCCATGGGTTGAAGTCTTGGATCTGTAAGTGGGCATTGTTATAGCTCCTCGTCGCGGCTGTTTTAAGGCAGCGGTTTTTCCAGTAATTTTGAATTTCGCTGGTAGTTGTAAAGGGATTGCCTGGAAGGTGGCAAGTCCTGCAGGTTGACCGGGCGAAACCCCCGTTCAACAAACCAGTGGGTGGAATGGGTCGTCAGTACAAACAATGCTTCCAGTCCCTGGGCAGTCGCGAGTTGCTGAATTTTTTCAAGCAGTAACTCACCTCGGTCGTTGTCTCGGTATTCTGGATGGGTCACCAGGCAAGCGAGTTCTCCCTTGGTCTCGAAAGGGTATAGTGCGGCGCAGCTGACGATCATGCCATCGCGCTCGATGACTGTGAAATGGTGTACTTCAGATTCCAGCAACTCTCGCGAGCGCCGGACTAGAATTCCTTGTTCTTCCAGGGGGGCAATAAGCTCAATAATAGCCGCAACATCATTCGCCCCTGCGGGCCTAATTTGCTCATAGCTGACACGGCTGATTTGTGTGCCAGTGCCATCTCGAGTGAATAACTCCTCGAGCGCGGCTCCATCTTCGGTGTAGCTGATCAAATGACAGCGAGCGACTCCCCGTAAGCAGGCGGCCTTCGACAGGCGTAACGGCGAGTAGGTGTCGAGTGAAGATTCGTCAATGTCATCGAGCTGTAATTCGCTGATGACTGAGCCCTCGGCGTCGCGCAGGCCTTGGTCTGTAAAGAAAATCAGCTTCTCTGCCATCAGTGCAGTCGCAACTTCCGTGGCAACCTGGGTTGAGTTGGCGTTAAATATTTCTCCGGAGAGTGAATAACCTAAGGGTGAAATTAACAGTGTTGCACCTGAGTCAAGCTGTTGGCGAATAGCCTTCGTGTTGACTTTTCTGACAATGCCGGTGTTGTGGTAGTCAATTCCGTCGATAACGCCCAGTGGCTTGGCTCGAATAAAGTTACCGGAAATAACCAACATCTCAGCGCCATGCTGCGGTGAGTTGATCAAGCCCATGGATAAGCGCGCCTCGATATCAGAGCGCAGGGTTCCCACGGCTTGCTGTACCAGCGGTAGTATGTCCGGGGTGGTTACTCGAACCTTGTTAACAAATTCACTAGTGGCACCGTTGGCCGCCAGCTGTCGCTCAATTTGTGGTGCTGCGCCATGCACCACGACCAATTTCACGCCGAGGCTATGGAGCAGGACAATGTCGCCGATAATGTTGCTGAAATTTGGGTGATCGATTGCTTCACCGTCGAGGTGCAGGACAAAGGTTTTTCCTCGGTGCGCGTTGATATAGGGGGATGAGTCCCTGAACCATTTTACATGTTGTTGTGTGTCGTTCATTCTGCGCAATTACCAGGATAAAAATCAGTATTAATTGTCTTGCCCTCAAGCATTTGATGTTCGGCAGCGACTTACTCGCTGCAGCAGTGCTTGGCTATAAGGCCGCGCAGTATAGCAATTGTTGGCTCAATTTGCCTGAGTTCCACAAACTCATTGGGCTGATGGGCCTGGTCTATAGAGCCAGGCCCGAGCACGACGGTTTGCATGCCGAGCTTGGACAAGAACGGCGCCTCTGTGGCAAAGGCCACGGTTTTAGGTTCGCAGCCAGTCAACTCGCGGGTTGCTGCAAGCAATTCGTCACCTTCCGTTTGAAACGGCGGCAGGGAATCGTGAAATAGTTCGAGGCTCATACTCAAGCCTTGATCCGCCAGTAAGGGTGTCAGGCGACTCTCTATCTCAGTCATGATGTTGGTGTTATCCATGCCGGGTAAGACCCGTACGTCGAAGGCCATGTCTACGTGATCGCAAATTCTGTTCGGGTTATCGCCGCCGTGAATACATCCCAGATTGAGCGTAGGTGAGGCCACCGTGAAGCCAGGGTCCTGATAACGATTGGCCAGTTCCTGGCGGAACTTGAGCAGTTGTTCAATGACGATGCCACTGCCATCAATAGCGTTAGCGCCAAGCGCTGGGTTCGAAGAGTGGCCCGAAGCTCCCTGGATTTTCAAGGACAGCATCATAATGCCTTTGTGCTTGTAAACCGGCTGTAGCTCCGTTGGTTCGCCGATGATCGCGTAGCGCGCGCCGCAGATATCAGCCGCGGTCAGCGCTCGAGCGCCACTCATTGACGATTCTTCATCGGCGGTCCCGATGATGGTCAAGGGGCGAGTAAATTCTTGATCGAGCAGAGGCTCGAGCGCGGCGATAGCCAGCGCAAAGAAACTTTTCATATCGCAGGTGCCCAAGCCGTACCAGCGATCATTGATTTCAGTCAAGGTGAAGGGATCGCTGGCCCACAGGTCCGCATCCAGTGGCACCGTGTCTGTGTGTCCGGACAACACCAAGCCGCCGCTGCCGACGCCGCGGGTAGCAATCAGGTTGGACTTCCCCGGATGGCCGTTGACAGGCACGATGCGGATATCGAAACCCAGGGGCTCGAGCCAGTTTGCCAAGGTATGAATCACCGCGAGGTTACTCTGGTCAAATTGGGGCAGCGTGCTACTGACGCTAGGCAGAGCAATCAGTTCAGCAACCATGGATTTCAGCTTCGGTGTCTTTAGGCCAGGCATAGCAAATTAGTCTGAAAACGTGGCGTCCAGTGTAGCAAGTTGGCGGGCTGGAGAAACCCTCTTTTACTTGGATCCTCGGATTGCCCAAGCGGTAGGGAAAACGTGATATGGCGTCCAAAACTGATTTGATTAGATGGTAAGCTACTGCCTCAGGCGTCAGCGACGCGTCTTTGATTGAATTTAAGAGGCCATCATTTGTGAACGTGAAGGGTGTCAGAGCCAAGCAACCGGATATCAGCCTCAATGTACGGAGTGTGATTAACGACCTAGTGGCAGGCGGCCGACTCTCCTCAGAAGACGCTGAAAAAATCAGCATGAAGTCTCGGGCCAAGCACCAATTGAATTGGCACCCCCTCGAGCTCATTGCCGAGGAAGAGCCCGTTGACCAAAAGAATCCCGGCAAGATCCTTGACCTGGAAACGCTCACCCTGTGGCTTTGCGAGCACTCAAAACAAACCTACAAGAGGATCGATCCGCTAAAGATCGATTCGAGTGTTGTCACTCGCTTGATGTCGGCAGAATTCGCCAAGCGGCACGGCGTGTTGCCCCTTGCCGTGCTTGAAGACGAGATTGTGGTTGCCTCAGCCGAACCCTACGTGTCCGGTTGGGAAGCAACGATTCTCCAGTCGCAACCCGGCAAAGTGCTGACGCGAGTCATCGCTAATCCTGCTGACATTCGTCGGTATACCACTGAGTTTTATCAGATGGCAAAATCCGTCAGTCAAGCTAATGTGCAAGGCCTCAGCGCCCTGACCAACCTGGAGCAAATGCTAGAGCTGGGCCATGTTGACGCCATGGAGGCCAACGACACTCACATCATTAATATTGTCGATTGGCTGTTGGGCTACGCCTTCAACCAGCGAGCCAGTGATATCCATCTAGAGCCCCGTCGGGAGAAAGGTCGAATTCGGTTTCGAATTGATGGCGTACTGCATCTGGTCTACGAGTTGCCGAGTCCAGTCATGACCGCTGTTACCAGTCGTTTGAAGACGTTGGGCAGGATGGACGTCGCAGAGAAGCGTCGTCCCCAAGATGGCCGCTTGAAAACCAAAACTCAAGATGGGCATGAGGTCGAGCTGCGCTTGTCAACGTTGCCGACCGCGTTTGGCGAAAAAATGGTGTTGCGGATTTTTGATCCAGACATTCTTCTGAAATCTTTCGCGCAACTCGGGCTGGCGAACGAAGATTTTGATCGTTGGGAGTCGATGGTTGCGAATTCTAATGGTATTGTTCTGGTGACCGGACCCACAGGTTCAGGTAAGACGACGACCTTGTATTCTAGTCTGAAACGCTTGGCCACAGAGGATGTTAACGTCTGTACCATCGAGGATCCTATTGAAATGGTTGAGCCGGCTTTTAATCAGATGCAGGTCCAAGCAAATATTGATCTGCATTTCGCCGACGGTGTTCGAGCGCTCCTGCGGCAAGACCCGGACATTATTATGGTGGGTGAGATTCGTGATTTAGAGACCGCTGAAATGGCAGTTCAAGCGGCCCTAACCGGCCATCTGGTGATCTCGACCTTGCACACTAACGATGCGCCTTCGGCAATCACTCGCTTGCTTGAGCTTGGCATTGCACCTTATCTGATCAAGGCGACCCTGTTAGGAGTGATGGCGCAACGTCTGGTGCGAATTTTGTGCCCCCACTGCAAGGTGGCGGCGGAAACTGACGTTGATGGCTGGCGAGCACTCACGGCACCATGGAAAATGAATCCGCCAACAGTCTCCTATCAACCGGTGGGTTGTATTGAATGTCGAGAGACTGGCTTTCTCGGTCGAGAAGGCATCTATGAATTATTACCCTTGAGCGACACCATAAAACCCTTTGTCGTTGTTGGGGCCGACACTGGTAAATTGCGTAAGTCTGCTATGCGTGAGGGGATGAAGACCCTGCGTCTCAGTGGTGCTATGAAAATTGCAGCAGGTCGTACCACGATCGCTGAGGTCATGCGCGTAGCCCCCTTCAGCGGCACAGAGTAAGGTCATGGAAAACTTCGAGGCACTACGCACTGAGATCGAGCTCCAGTTAGATCAATGGTTGCCAGATTGTTCGGTACCTCTGCGGACTGAAATGAGTCATGTTTGCGCGCTGAGTGATTATGTCAGGCAGCAATTAGTTCGTGATATCGACATGATCAAAGCGTTGATGAATAGTGGAGAGTTGGAGCAATCCTACAGTGCTAGCCATTATCAGAGTCAGCTCAAAAATTTAATCCTAGACGATCTTGATGCGGGATTGAGGCAGTGCCGGCAACGGGCCATGACTCGGATTATATTTCGAGACCTAACTCGGCGGGCCACTCTCGAGGAAACCACGGCTGATCTATCCCATTTGGCTGATGCCTGCATTGCGGCGTCACTGCGAGTACATTACGCGAAAAATTGCCAAAAGTTCGGTCTGCCCATCGGTGCTGAGAGCGGTGAGGTTCAACAGATGGCTGTTCTGGCGCTAGGTAAACTTGGTGCCTGTGAGTTGAACGTTTCATCTGATATTGATTTAATTTTTCTCTATGACGAATCAGGCATGGTGAAATCCGCCACAAGTGAGCTCACCAATCAAGAGTTTTTCGTTAGAACCAGCCGCGACATTATTCGATCTTTAGACGCGAATCTTGCCAATGGCTTCGTCTTTCGAGTTGATATGCGTCTGCGACCTTATGGTGAAAGCGGAGCGTTAATTCTTAATCGCTCAGCTATGGAAAAATATTTCTATGAGCAAGGACGTGACTGGGAGCGCTATGCATTCGTAAAGGCTCGGGTTGCGGCGGGAGATTTGAAATTCGGTCAACAATTTTTGAGTTGGCTTAAACCTTTCATTTATCGCAAACATTTAGACTATGGCGCGATAGAATCTCTACGTGAAATGAAACATATGATTAATGCTCAAGTCGCCAGTAAAGATATGCTGGATGACGTGAAGCTGGGTCCCGGCGGAATTCGTGAGGTTGAATTTATCATTCAGGCTTTGCAGCTGATCTGGGGCGGGCGTGAAAGCCGATTGCAAGAGCGGCAAATACTCAATGCGATGACGCTAATTGCCGCTGGAGATTTTTTGCCTACCGAGGAAGTTCACCAGTTGCGTGAAGCCTACTGTTTTTTGCGTAATAGTGAACATGTCATTCAGGCAGAGAAAGATCGTCAGACGCAGAGATTGCCATCGGCCATGCTCTCGCAACAACGTTTGGCGATAGCCATGGGGTATTCAAATTACCCAGAGTACTATTTGGCGCTGACTAGCTATCGTGACAATGTGACCGCGATTTTCTCCCGGTTTATGTCCTCGAATAATGCCGAGGGAGAGTCGTCCAAGACAGATCGTTTGTTTTGGGCGAAGATCTGGCGTGAGCCAGAAATGGAAGATGGCTTGGATATTTTGACGGAGTATGGCTTTCTTCGGGCCAACGAAGTGGTCAAAAATCTGCAAGATCTTAGTCGACGAATGAAAGTTCATGACATGCAGGAAATTGGCATTGAGCGTCTCGATCGACTCATGCCCATTGTGATGAGCTTCGCGGCGCGGGAAAAGGATCCGGACCAGACTCTCGCGCGACTATTGCCGATCATTGAACAGATTGCTCGTCGCAGTACATATATTGTCTACTTGTTAGAAAACATGGATGCGCTCAAGCGGATGACCAATCTGTGCGGGATGAGCTCTTGGGTGGCTGATCATCTGGCGGAGATGCCAATATTACTATACGAATTATCGGATCGTCAGACCCATGAAGCGGTCTTTGACAAAACGCAATTAGCCCGTGAGCTTCGAGAACAGATTGCGACCGCGGAAGTGAACGATCTGGAGTTGCAAATGGATTTACTCCGTCAATTTAAGACGGGTGCGGTGCTCAAAGTCGCCGTGCTGGAGTTGTCAGACATGCTGCCTTTGATGAAGGCGTCGGATGCCTTAACGACAATTGCGGAAGTCGTTCTGGATCAGGCTATCGAACTGGCCTGGCAGAGTATGGTCGAGCGCTTTGGCGAACCCTGTGACAGTGACAATGTGCCCCAGGGCTGCCGGCTCGCGATTATTGCCTATGGCAAGTTAGGGGGGTTTGAATTGGGTTATGGTTCAGATCTTGACCTGGTCATGTTGGTGGATGTGGATCAGCAAGGCGTGACGAATGGCGCAAAGTCGATCGATAACGGAGTCTTCTTTCATCGCCTGGCGCAGCGAATTATCCATATTTTGACCCGCTATACGCGCTTCGGCACAGTTTATGAGATTGACCTGCGTTTGCGCCCGTCGGGCAACAAGGGCCCGCTCGTGAGCACCTTTGGTGCCTATGCGCGATATCTGCAGGAGGTTGCCTGGACCTGGGAGCACCAAGCGTTAGTGCGCTCACGGTTCGTCGCCGGTCACCCGGCTTTGCGAGTCAAGTTTGATGACCTGCGCGCGGAGATCCTTCAGCGGCCACGGGACCGCGCACAGTTACTTCATGAAGTCGTGAGTATGCGCGAGAAAATGCGAGTTCATCTGGACAGTGAATCAGCAGAAGCCACTGCGCGGCGAAGAGGGGGCCTGGAATCTGAATCAGGTGATGCGGTGCTTGTCTCAGGATTTGACTTGAAACACGGCGCTGGCGCGATTGTCGATATTGAATTTATGGTGCAGTTTTGGGTGTTGGCTCTTTCTCACGAGCATCCGGAGGTCGCTCGCTGGTCTGATAAGGTGCGTTTGTTAGAGGCTCTCGAAGTGATTGGCGTATTTAGCGCGGCTGATCAAAAGCTGCTACACGAGGCTTACCTAGCGTACCGTTCGGCGGTGCATTATCAATGGTTGGGCGGTGAGATGTCGTCTTTCAAACAGCTGAATCAGTACCGAGATGGCGTCGTCGATATCTGGCAACGTTGCATGACGCAACCCACGGTCTAAGCATTGGTCCCATTAGCATAGATCCATTGTCCCCATTGCCCCCATTGCCATAGTCCCGATAGAAGAGTCTGTGTAGAATAGCGGCATCTACAGATTTTTCAGGCAGGACCGAAGCGCAATGGCTGATCTCTTCGCCGCTGACAGAAATTTTACCGGCACCGCCCTAGAGGTGAGGCTGATTCGTGCATTCGGCGGTCGCCGCAGTGCTGCCGCTATGCCTGCATCGTTGGTGCCTTATGCCAGAGACTAACCAGCGTTTACTCGTCGTCAGCCCGGCTTGGGTTGGCGATATGGTGATGGCCCAGACCCTGTATAAACTCCTCAAACAACGTCGGCCGTCGATGGCCATCGATGTGCTGGCGCCACCGGCCACCCTGGCGTTGGTCACTCGCATGCCGGAAGTCGACCAGGCGATTGAATTTAATGTGGGTCACGGTCAGTTGCAGTGGAATTATCGCAAGGCCAGCGCTAAAGGTTTGAAGTCTGCAGGTTACCAACAGGCCATCGTGTTACCTAACTCCCTGAAATCAGCCTTGGTCCCCTGGTTAGCGGATATTCCGCTGCGGACTGGGTTTCGCGGTGAGTATCGATTCGGGCTGATTAATGACATGCGGTTGTTGGACAAAAAGCGGCTGCCGCGCATGATCGATCGGTTTGTTGCGTTGGGGGTGCCGGTGAATGCACCGCAGCCGCAGATCACTTACCCACAGTTAAAGGTCGACCTGGCGAATCAGGCACAATTGCTTGAGAAACTGGGACTCCAACAGACAGGTCATATTCTCGGTCTGTGCCCGGGTGCGGAGTTTGGTGATGCAAAACGCTGGCCCGCAGAGCACTACGCGCGGGTCGCCGAAATGGCGCTCAACCAAGGTATGCAAGTCTGGATCTTTGGTGGTCCCGGTGATCAGGCTATTGCGCAGCAAATTACCGCTGCCATTGCCGGTAACCCCGCAGGGCAGATAAGGGACCTGACGGGCAAGACGGCTTTGCTTGACGTGATTGACCTGTTGCCACTGTGTCATCTCGTGCTATCGAATGATTCTGGTTTGATGCATATCGCGGCAGCGGTGGGTTGCGCGACTGCCGTCGTGTACGGTTCAACCTCGCCGGCTTTCACCCCACCACTGACGGACAAGGTTCACATGTTGTCCCACCCACTACCCTGCAGTCCTTGTTTTAAAAGAACCTGTCCACTCGGTCATAAAAATTGTCTGAATCAATTGCTGCCTGAGCAGTTATCGACCATCGTCAGTCAGTATGCCTGAGCAGATGCCCCTGAAGATCCTGGTGGTCAAGCTGTCTTCTTTGGGTGATGTCATCCATACCCTGGCGGCAGTAAGTGATGCAGCGGCGGTACTGCCAGGAATCCAAATTGATTGGGTGGTTGAAGAGGCCTTTCAAGAAATCCCAGCGCTACATCCTGCTGTATCGGGGGTGTTTCCCGTGGCGATTCGGCGCTGGCGGCGCAACTGGTGGCAGAGTCGTGGAGAAATCCGCGCTGCGCGACAGGCATTCCGCAAGACGGATTATGACTTGGTGATTGATGCCCAGGGTCTGATCAAGAGTGCGATTGTCAGTCGGCTGGCCAAAGGTCGAGTCGTGGGTCTGGATCGACAATCGAGCCGTGAACCGCTCGCCAGTCTAACCTATGCGCGGGGTTATTCGGTTGCCAGACAACAGCATGCGGTCACCCGCCTGCGACAGCTGTTCGCCAGTGCCTTGGCCTACCCGCTGCCGGATTCTCCGGCGGACTTTGGCTTGCGGGTAGATCGACTTGCAGCGGCTGGCCAGCCGAAGCCCAATATCCTGTTCTTTCACGGCACTACTTGGGACACCAAGCACTGGCCGGTGGCACTCTGGCAGCAGCTTGCTGGTCTGGCTAACACGGCGGGCTATGGTGTATTGCTACCCCACGGTAACGCCATAGAGTTGGCCCGGGCCGAGGCGATTAAGGCGACGTCGACCGATGCGCAGGTATTGCCAAGAATGAGTTTGACGGCACTGGCAGCGTGCCTCGCTGGCGTTAACGGTGTGGTGAGCGTTGATACCGGGCCGGGACATCTGGCGGCGGCCTTGGACGTGCCGATGGTTAGTCTATATGGGCCGACAAATCCCCTGCTAACAGCGCCTTATGGTCAACACCAATCGGCTATCGCGGCCGATGATTTAGCCTGTATACCTTGCATGCAGAGAGACTGCCAATACTTGGATACCGATGCTGCCCAGATCTACCCACCTTGTTTCAGGACCACGACCCCGGCCAAAGTGTGGCAGCGATTATTGGTGCAGATGGCGGCAGCTTAATAGACGGGTGGTTGACCCTCTGGTCGGGTCTTGAACCGCCGATGTACCCACCAGTATTGCTCGGGGTGAATGCGCACTGCGGTCTCGACAATTTGGTTAACTCGGGTCGCATCCTTGATCGCATGCTGAGACGGAAAGTCCGCCAATGGCGTGGATAAATAGACATCATAATGATCGTCACCGGGCCGCCGGTAATGACTAAAGACCACGACGGGTGCGCCGGTCAACTGGGCGAATCGACTGGTGGCTGTAATTGTTGCGGCCTGAACGCCGAAGAAAGGGACGAATTCCGAGTGCTTGCGGCCGTAATCTTGATCAGCACCGTACCAGACAACACGACCCTGTTTGAGGCTTTGCAGAACCCCGCGGATGTCGTTGCGCTCGATCGCGCGGGGAAAGTTTTTCATTCGGCCGCGAGTCATGATCGTTTCCAGAAGCGGGTTCTCATTAGCGCGATACATGACGTCCAGGTCGATGTAACTGCCGAGCGCCGCGCCGCAAAAATCCAGGGTCGACAAATGCATACCCAGCAGTATCACACCCCGCCCCTGGGCCACTGCCGCATGGAGGTGTTCGATGCCGTGGATCGTGGTGCGTGCCTGTAACGCGCCGGGATTCCAGATCCATACTCTTGCTGTTTCGATCAAGCTGATACCCACGGAGCGCATGGTCTTGCGGACCAATGCTTGTTGTTCTAGGAGGTTCAGCTCAGGGAAACATAAAGCAATATTCACTTCGACAATATGCCGCCGGCGCCGGGCAAGTCGAAGGCCTAGGGCACCAATGCCTGCGCCGATGGCTATCTGCCCGCGATGGGGTAGCGCGGTCACAAGGGCGGCAAGGCCAAAACCAAGCCAAGTTAGCCAGTACCGGGGGTGGAGAAATTCGCGACGCAGCAGCGGCGGCAGGTGGTTTGAATTGAGGGCTGTTTTGGTCACAGCTCATTCTACTCTGAATCTGATCGCTCGCTCCAGCAAGTTGCCGGTGGCAGGTGTCGAGGCATCTAGTCACGGTACCGATTGTGTTATCATTTAGCCCTGAGCGAGTGGAGGTTCGATGAAATTACCCCGATTTGATAAAGCCCGTGTCCTGACCCTGGGTGATGCGATGTTGGATCGTTATTGGCATGGCAACACTGCGCGGATATCCGCCGAGGCGCCGGTTCCCGTGGTGGACATTACAGAGCGTGAGGACCGATTAGGTGGTGCGGCGAACGTCGCCTTGAATGTCGCGGCTCTGGGGGCAAGCTCGACCCTGGTGGCGGTTCTGGGTCTCGATGAATCGGCGGAGATTCTCAAAGCCAAGCTGGATTCGGCTGGCATTGTTGACGCTACCTTGGGACGCGAGGATTATCAGACGGTCACCAAACTCAGAATAGTCAGCCATGGCCAGCAGATGGTGCGGGCAGATTTTGAGCATATTGTTGATCTTGAAGCCGCGCCCATGATGCCAGTTTATCTGGGGGCGCTGGCACAGACTGACCTGGTGATTTTGTCGGACTATGACAAGGGCGTGATCAGTGATCCGCAGGCCTTTATTCAGCAGGCCCGTGCCCTGCACAAGACCATTCTGGTAGATCCGAAGTACAAAGATTTTTCTCTGTACGCGGGCGCGACATTGGTCAAGCCCAACCGCATTGAGTTTATGAAGGCGGTGGGTGGCTGGGCGAACGAAGCCGAACTCGTGGCTAAATGTCATGCCATGATCGCAAAGCTGGGTCTTGAAGCGATTCTGGTGACCCGAGACAGCGATGGTTTGACACTGGTGCAGAAGAATCAGCCGGCGATTCATATGCCGGCTCGCAAGCGCGAAGTCTTTGACCTGAGTGGTGCCGGAGATACCGTCATTGCGACCTTGGGCGCGGCATTAGCAGCAGGTGAGACCTTGCCTGATGCGGTCAATATGGCGAATGTCGCGGCGGGCATAGCGGTCAGTAAACCCGGTATTGTCAGTGTCAGCGGCCCTGAACTGCGGCATGAGCTAAGCCGCGATCAGCGGTTTGATCAGGGCATTATGAATGAAGATCAGTTATTGCTGGCAGCGACAGAGGCTCGGTCTCGTGGCGAGCGAGTCGTGTTTACTAACGGCTGTTTTGACATCCTGCATGCAGGCCATGTGGACTATCTCGCCGAGGCACGGCAACGGGGTGACCGTCTGGTGGTAGCCATCAATAGCGACGAAAGTGTCCACCGACTCAAGGGTGAAGGTCGACCGATAAATACTGTCGATCGACGCATGGCCATGCTTGCTGGTCTGTCCGCGGTGGACTGGGTCGTGACGTTTGAGCATGACACGCCCTTGGAGCTACTCGAAAAACTGCGCCCCGATGTGCTCGTCAAAGGCGGCGATTATGGTATTGAGCAGGTGGTCGGGGGTGACATGGTGCGCGCCTACGGTGGCGAAGTGGCCGTATTAAGTCTGGTAGAGGACTGTTCAACCACGGCCATCGTCGAGAAAATTCGTAACCTGTAGTCATATGCCTGCGGCCTTAAGTCAGGGTTGGTCAGGGTTGTAAGGCCTTGACTGCCGCGCTGACGTTAGCGGCGAGATGGGTCGGATTAATGGTGCCGATGATGGCGCTCGCCACTGCTCGCTGGGTCATGGCGAAGTTGATGGCGGCCTCGTTATCCTGAAGGTGGCCGGAGGCAAACAGCTTCTTCAGCAATACGCCCTTGTTAAGTGCCCGGGCTCGTTCGAGTACTGGCTGCTGGCTTTGATCATCGAGATTACAGGTGAGCATCACGATGTCAGTCTCTTCGACTGCCAATAGACCGGCGGCCACAGACTTGGTGGAAGCGCCTATCGCCTTGATATAACCCCGGCTTTTAAACCGATCCAGCTCAGCTAAAACCCCAGAGTGCTGCAGAATATCCAGGTCGTCATCGGCGCAATGGACCAGCACGATATCCAGATAGTCGGTTCGCAGGTGGCGTAGGCTCGTCTCAAGACTGAGTCTGGTTGCCTTGGCGGAGAAGTCGTAGTGCGACTTTTGGTCCTGGTATTGTTCGCCAACCTTAGTGCAAACCACCCAATCGCCGCGAGAACCGGGTAACAACTGACCCAGACGTTGCTCACTGATGCCATAAGCCGGGGCTGTATCGATCAGGTTAATGCCTAGGGCGCGCGCCGTCTCAAGCAGGACCGACACTTGATGGTCGTCAGGTAAATCGAAGGCCTGGGGGTACTTGATGCCAGTATTGCGCCCGAGTTTTACGGTGCCAATTCCCAGTGGCGAGACCTTCAGGCCGCAGTCGCCGAGGGTGCGCAACTGTTGAGGCTGAAACCCCATCAAAATGCCAATGCCCAGGGGGTCTTGCCGGGCTTCGCAGGGGATAATGACAAGGGATCTGCGGCGCAGCCGGCGGGTTTTAGGTCGATGGCGGCACAGACCTGATCAGCCAGCATGGGAGTCAGGGTCAGTTTGATGGGCCAACAGGTGATGGTGTTGTGGGACCGTTGGCAGAACGGCGAGTCAGGACGTTGAAGGTCGTTGGCCGGTTCTGCTCGGTCGACTCGCAAGGTGGCCCAGTCAGCAGCGCCCAAATCGATCCAAGGGAACAGGTCGTTGAGTTCTCGTCGAGCTATGTCGATCTGAGCGCCTTCGCTTCGGTCTATACCGTCTTCGGCTAATTGGCCACCGAGATACCAGACATTGTCGCCGTCCTCGCAAGGGTGAGTGGTGATAGTCACCCGCGGTTTAGCGGCGGTGCGCAGGCTGACACCGTGGGCGTAGGCCTGGGGCAAATGACCCTTGAGCATGACCTGCTGTAAAGGTCTGCGCTGCATGGCAATCGACGATGGGTTGTCGCTTGCGAGCAGTTCTGCATTGCCCGTACCGGCGCTCAGGATATAACAGTCAGCAGTCAAGATGCCGTGGCCGGTATCAATACCGGTCACCTCGCCGGTCAACGACCGGATCAGTTTTGCCTGACACTGATAAATGTGAGCCTGATAAGGGGCGGCCAAGGCGTTAACTAAGGCGGGGGTATCGATGACCATATCCTGCAATTGATAGACGCTGCCGGAAAACTGAGGATTGGCGAATAGGGCGGGATAATTACTTGGTGCCAGGGGTGTGACTCGGCCCCGTACCGATTTGCTGCCGAAAAAAGCGGTCACTTTAGAACCCAAGCTACCGTCGGAAAACAGGTAGTAGGCGTCGGATAAGGTGTTGACCCCCGTTAATGGTAAGGGACCGCCGCCGGCCAGGCATTGCCGCCAAGTCTCTGGCATGCTCGCAATGGACTCGGAGGCTGGGGTGGTAAAACCGCCGAGGGCGTATTTGATCCCGCCGTGGATCATGCCCTGGGAGGCAAAAGTTTGTGCCTGACCGAGGGCTTCTTGTTCTAGCAAAACCACGGAGTAGCCGAGGTTACCGAGCACATTTAACAGCCATAAGCCGCTGATACCACCGCCAATAATGGCGATTTGCGTGTGTGGCTGATGAGTCATAATTCGAGTACTCAATAAGGGTGACGTCAGTAATTATTCTGGTGACAGATTATACCCCGAATTACCGCAGGTGGTTTAGGCGGGCGAATACCGATATCCTCCACCAGATTGCTCAGAGATAACAAGCCGTGATCAGAATTTTATATAGCCTGGTTTTTTACCTGGCAATACCGCTGGTATTGTTCCGGGTTTACTGGCGTTCCCGCAAGGAGCCACGCTATCGGCGGGACCTGCGTCAACGGTTTGGATTTTGCCCACGCCTGGCTGGTGATAATTGGGTTTGGGTGCACGCGGTCTCGGCGGGCGAAAGCATCGCCGCTGTGCCGTTGATCAAGGCGCTATTGACTGCCGGCCGTCAGGTTATAGTCACTAACATGACGCCTACTGGCCGCGAGCAAATTGAGCGGTTGTTAGGCGACCAGGTGACCAGCTGCTATGTCCCCTATGATATGCCCGATGCTGTAGTGCGGTTTTTGCGCCGCAGTCGGCCGCAGGCATTGGTCATTATTGATACTGAGTTGTGGCCTAATATGCTGCACTATGCGCACCGTCAGGGCGTCAAAATACTCTTAGTGAATGCCCGTCTCTCTGCTCGCAGTGCTGCGGGTTATGGTCGCATCAAGACCATCAGTCAGGCGATGCTCGAAGATATCGACGTGGTCGCAGCCCAGAGCCGCGAGCAAGGAGATCGGTTCGTCGAGCTTGGTTTAGCACCTGCGCGTCTGCAAGTGACCGGCAGCATCAAATTTGACGCCAGTCAGCCAGCAGATCTTCTGCAGCGATCAGCGGAGTTCAGTCAAATATTGGGTCAGCGCCTGATTATCGTGGCCGGTAGTACTCATCCCGGTGAGGAGCAGATGCTCCTCGATGCGGTGCGCCCCCTGCTGCAGTCTCAGCCGGAAATCTTGCTGGTGCTAGCCCCCCGTCATCATTATCGGGCTGAGCAGGTCGAACGCCTGTGTCAAACCCTGGGTCTGGTGACGGTGCGCCGCAGCACGAACCTTAACTGTAGCCCCCAGACCCAGGTCTACCTGCTGGATACCATGGGTGAGCTGGGCTATCTGTATCCCATTGCCGACATCACCTTTGTTGGTGGTAGTCTGGTGCCAGTGGGTGGACATAACCCGATGGAACCGGCAAGCCATGGTAAGCCGGTGATAATGGGTCAACATTTACGCAATATCCAAGACATTGCGGATCGATTTATCGCCAACGGCGGACTGCTTCGAGTGGCGTCCCCGGCAGCATTGGCATCCAGTCTGGCGTCTTTGTGTCAGAGTGCAACGCAACGCCAGCGGCTGGGTGCGGCTGCGCTGCAGACAATGGCGGAGAATCGAGGTGCCCTGAAGCTGACGTTGCGGCTGATTGATGCCCAGCTCGGAGAATAAACTAGAGGCTTTCTGTGGTACCCTTTGGGCATAACAGACACCCGTGATTGGCGCGGTTTGAATAAGGTGAGCAAGGAAAATATGGAGCGGACTAAGTCACGGCGTTATGTACCTGACCTGGTGTCAGATATGGCTGAATGTGATGCAAATTACATCCGCTTGCTGCGCCTGTTTCCCCATATGGCAAAGCAGGACGCGTTATCTTTTGGTGTCCAAGGTGCCACTCAAGTGACCAGTCAAGGTGCCGTTCAAGGTATCACTGAAGATGGCGCACTGGTGACCATGCAGATCTCCGAGCGGTGTCCTTACACGACCATGCTGTCGGTTCGAGTCACCAGCGAAGACGATCAGCCTTGGGTCAAATGGCCGGTGTTGGAGGTTCGCATCTACCACGATATTAAGTCGGCGGAGGTGACCGGTTTTGAGCGCCACAGAAATTTCAGATATCGCTACCAAACCCCTAATCCGGATATGTTTCAACCCGACGAAAAATCTCAGATAAATCGCTTCTTCGGCGAGTTGCTCAGCTTTTGTATCGAGCATGGCCATTCGCTGGAGCCGGTGTTCCTGGATAGAGACAACACCCCAGAGTAAATGTGCGGCGAAATCCGAAGAAATCACCGGTCCATGCGGTTATAATTTGGCGCCAGATACAAAGCCGCTTGTCGGTAACGGGGTTGCTTGGTCTGGCACGCGATCAGCCAGCGCCTGCGATGGGTGTTGCGGATAATTTCTTCAGCCCGGGTGCGCGAGGGTTGAGGTCAGGCCTTACTGCTGAAAAGCGGTAGGTGAGGGCGCCCAACACCGACAACAACTGAATCCGGATACCACCTATCGATGTTAACAGGACACTATGGTCACTAAGAATTATAGCGCAGACTCTATTGAGGTCTTGGAAGGCCTTGACCCCGTCAAGAAGCGCCCGGGCATGTACACGGACACCACCAGGCCCAATCATCTGGCGCAGGAAGTCATCGACAACAGCGTTGATGAGGCGCTGGAAGGTTACGCCAGCGAAATCCGAGTCATTCTGGGTAAAGATGGATCCATGTCGGTGGCTGACAATGGTCGCGGTATGCCGGTTGACCTGCATAAAAAAGAAAAGCTCCCAGGGGTCGAGCTGATTTTGACCCGGCTCCATTCCGGGGCGAAATTCAACAGCGATAACTACAAATTTTCAGGCGGCTTGCACGGCGTTGGAATTTCTGTGGTCAATGCCCTGTCTGAGACCTTTGACGTCCATATCAAACGTGATGGCAAGCTCCATCATATGTCGTTCAAGGATGGTATCAAGGCGTCGAATCTTGAGGTTAAGGAAGAGGTTGGCAAACGTAATACCGGCACGCTGGTATCCTTTCGTCCGAACCCACAGTACTTCGATTCACCCAAGTTCTCGGTTAGCCGCATGAAACACTTGTTGCGCGCCAAGGCTGTGTTGTGTCCTGGTTTGCGCGTATTTTTTACTGATGAGACTAACTCCAACCCAGACGAAAGGCAGTACGAGTGGTTTTATGAAGCTGGCTTGAAAGACTATCTTGTCGATGAATTGACGGGTTTTGAGGTGTTACCTGCAGAGCCTTTTATGGGTTCGATAGCGGGCAAAGAGGAAGCTGTGGACTGGGCCGTACAGTGGTTGCCAGAAGGTGGTGACCTCATCACGGAAAGCTACGTTAATCTTATTCCGACAACCCAGGGCGGTACTCATGTCAGCGGCCTGCGTGGTGGTTTGCTAGAGGCTCTACGAGAATTTTGTGAATTTCGAAATTTAGTGCCCCGTGGCGTGAAGATTTCTGCTGATGATATTTGGGATCGTTGCAGTTATGTCTTATCGGCGAAACTGCTGGATCCACAATTCTCTGGCCAGACCAAGGAGCGCTTGAACTCTCGCCAGGCAGCGACGTTTATCTCAGGCGTCGTCAAAGACAGCTTCAGCCTTTGGCTCAATCAGCACACGACGGATGCAGAGGCTTTAGCTGAGCTGGCCATCAGCAATGCCCAAGCCCGATTACGTGCCGGTAAAAAAGTCGTGCGTAAGAAAGTCACAGCGGGTCCAGCGTTACCCGGCAAGCTGGCAGATTGTTCCTGTCAGGATGCCATGCAAGGTGAGCTGTTTCTGGTTGAAGGAGATTCAGCCGGCGGCTCAGCGAAACAGGCCCGAGACAGAGTCACCCAGGCGATTATGCCGCTGCGTGGCAAGATCTTGAATACCTGGGAAGTGGACTCTAGTGAAATTTTGGCCTCCCAGGAAGTTCATGATATCTCCGTCGCCCTGGGTATTGATCCCGGCGAAGAGAACTTGGCCAATTTGCGTTACGGCAAGGTGTGCATTCTGGCGGATGCGGACTCTGATGGTCTGCACATTGCAAGCCTGCTGATAGCGCTGTTCGTTAAACATTATCCGGCTCTGGTGAGTGCGGGTCATGTTTATGTTGCGATGCCGCCCTTGTATCGGATCGATGTTGGCAAGGAAGTGTTTTATGCCCTGGATGAAGCTGAGCGTCGCGGTATCCTGGATCTGGTGGCCGCTGAGAAAAAGAAGGGCAAGGTCAGCGTCCAGCGCTTCAAAGGTCTCGGTGAAATGAACCCCTTGCAGTTACGTGAAACAGCCATGGCCGAAGCCACGCGCCGTCTGGTGCAACTCACCATGGATTCCGGCAGTCTGGTGCATGATACGCTGGATATGTTGTTGTCGAAAAAGCGCGCGCCAGACAGAAAAATCTGGCTGGAGAGTAAGGGCGACCTAGCCGAATTGCTATAACCGTTAGATCAACTACAAAGCGAAGAGATTCATGACCGAACCAAATCAATCGGCGAACACGGAAACGATTTCCTTAACGGAGTTTACCGAAGACGCCTATTTAAACTATGCCATGTATGTCATCAACGATCGGGCTCTGCCGCATATAGGCGATGGTCTTAAGCCAGTGCAGCGGCGAATCGTCTATGCTATGTCGGAGTTGCGCCTTAGCGCTGATGCCAAGTTTATGAAGTCAGCCCGGACCGTCGGCGACGTGATCGGGAAATACCATCCCCACGGCGACAGTGCCAGCTACGAGGCCATGGTTTTGATGGCTCAGCGATTTTCTTATCGGTATCCGTTGGTAGATGGTCAGGGCAACTGGGGCTCTCCCGACGACCCCAAGTCATTTGCGGCCATGCGTTACACAGAGTCACGTTTAACTAAGTATGCCTCTGTACTGCTGGAGGAACTGGGTCAAGGGACTGTGGAATTCGTTCCCAACTTTGATGGCACTATGGAAGAGCCCGTGCTGTTGCCTGCCCGGCTGCCAAATATATTGCTGAATGGTGGCAGTGGCATTGCGGTGGGGATGGCGACCGATATTCCGCCACATAATGTCAACGAAGTGGTTAGTGCTTGTATCCGCCTGTTAGATCAGCCCAAAGCTTCGGTCTTGGATCTGATGGAGCATATTCAGGGGCCAGATTTTCCGACCAATGCAGAAATTATTTCCAGTGCCGCGGATATTCGTCAGATCTATGAGACTGGCCGAGGCGCAGTTCGTACACGTGCTGTCTATGAGATTGAGGATAGCGACATTGTCATCACCGCGATCCCATTTCAGGTGTCCGGGACCAAAATTCTGGAACAGATAGCGGCCCAGATGCAGGCTAAGAAATTACCCATGGTCGTGGATCTGCGGGATGAGTCTGATCACGAGAACCCGACCCGCATTGTCATCGTTCCCCGCTCCAACCGGATCGATGTTGAAGCCTTGATGGCGCACCTATTTGCCACCACGGACTTGGAGCGCACTCACCGGATAAATTTCAACATGATCGGCCTGGACGGTAGGCCCCGAGTTAAGCCCTTGAACGTGCTGTTATCCGAATGGCTGACGTTCCGTACGGATACGGTGGTGCGTAGACTGAATTACCGGCTGGAGAAGATCCTGGCGCGTCTGCATATTCTGGACGGCTTGATGATCGCTTATCTGAATATCGACGAAGTGATTCGCATTATCCGCACAGAAGATAAGCCGAGACAGGCGTTGATAGCCGCTTATGGGCTATCTGAAATCCAGGCAGACGCCATATTGGATCTGCGCCTGCGGCAATTGGCACGACTTGAGGAAGTGAAGATTCAAGGTGAGCAAGACGCGCTGAGTATCGAGCGCCGGGATATCGAAAAAACCCTGGGTTCGACAGCGAGAATGAAGACTCTGGTGAAGCAGGAGTTGCTGAGAGATGCCAAGGAGTTTGGGGATGACCGCCAGTCCCCCATCGTTAGTCGAACGGAAGCCCTGGCTTTCAACGAAAAAGATTTGCTGTCAACGGAGCCTGTGACCATCGTGCTTTCCGAAAAAGGCTGGGTTCGCGCTGCACGAGGTCATGAAATTGATCCTCAGGAATTAAGCTATCGATCCGGTGATAACTTTTTCCAGGCTGTCCTGGGACGCTCCAACCAAGATGTGGTTTTTCTTGATTCGACAGGCCGAGCCTACACGTTGGCGGCCCATACGTTGCCCTCGGCTCGCGGCCAGGGCGAGCCCTTAAGCGGCCGCACAAACCCACCTTCCGGGGCATACTTCACCGGAGTTATTACCGGCGACCAAAAACAACAATATCTGCTGGCCAGTGATGCAGGCTATGGCTTCGTCGCCAGTCTTGGTGATCTGCAAAGTAAGAACAAGGCAGGAAAATCGGTGATCAGCGTGCCGGCTAGCGGGATTGTCCTGCAGCCTCGGCTGGTGTCGAATCTCGAGGAAGACTACGTGGCAGCGGTCAGTAACGAGGGCCGTCTACTGATATTCCCCATCAGTGAGTTGCCGGTGTTAGCGAAGGGCAAAGGCGTAAAAATCATGAATATTCCCAAGCCCCTCCTTGCCGATCGACTGGAGTTCATGGCCCATTTGTTAGTTTTAACCGCAAACGATACGTTGGTTGTGCACTCGGGTAAGCGTCATATCAATCTTAAATTCGCTGACCTGGAACACTACCGCGGTGAACGCGCCCGCCGCGGCCTGAAGCTGCCAAGAGGATTTCAGAAGGTGGATAGCGTCGCGCTCCTGAAGACGAGCTGATTACCGCTGCGACACCACAGCTACTGTTCCAGTAATTGCTTGGCCTGGTTTTGGATGAGACTCTGGTGTGGTAGCGCCAGCGCTTCCACCTTGAATACGAGGCCGGCCGGGGTCAGAGAACTGTGAAATGGGCTGATAACAAAACGACCCGGATCGATCATCAGTTCAAGCATCTGTTGGCTGGTGAGCAGACAATTATCTGCATTGGCGGCCAGGTAGCTCGCGTGCTTGCGAGCATTGGCCAGGGCTTGCGGGTCACTTGAGACTCCTGATGAAGCGCCTGTCGCTACCTGCAGGCCAAGCTTGATGCTGATCGGTGTGTCGCTCAGGTGGAAGATCTCAAGCAATAACAGACCGCTGCAGATGGCTCGAAAGATCGGGTCGCCGCCGGTAAAATAAACCAGGATTGTTTCACCATCTGGTCGCGTCATTTCGCCATGATAGAGTAACAATGCCCGTTGAATACGGGTTAGGTAGTCAGGCAATAGGCGGGCTGGTCTGAGCTTGAAGACCATGACAACGGTGTCGAGCGTTCCGGCCGAATCTATCGGTTGGTCAGCCCTTTGTTCGGCTTCAAGCGCCTCTAAGTTGTCTGCCTGGGTCGTGGAGGTTGCCGTGACCACGGGCCGGCCGGGAAGTGCTATCCACAGGTATAGCAGGTCCGCATACTGCCAGACCAAAAATCCAGTGATGGTGGCGATAAGAAGGTGGATCGCAAGAATCAGTAGCAGGGTTGCTAACACAGGTTCCGTAACAGCCTGGCTACTCAGGCTGATCTGCAGGTGGCCCACGCTGGCGCTTTGCCAGGTGATATCGCGAGTAAATATGTGCGCTTTATCCATGCCGCTGGCGCGTTTACCAGCCTGAGCGAGCAGGCGATTATCGGCGCTATAGATCGATGCAAAGTCGAAAGTGCCGCCTGCAACCAAATCGTTGAGAACGACATTAAGGCTGAGAATGTCTTCGTTAACGAGGTAGTCCGTGACCGACAGTGAGAGCTGTTCGGCAATAGCGTTACCGAAGTGCTGGCCCTTCTGATTCAATTCGACATTGACGTGATTATAGCTAAATAACACGGACGCGAGGCCGCTGATGAATATAGGCACCAGGACCAAAAAAATGGTTCTTAATTTTCGTCGATACATAGAACCCCGGTAGTCGTGAAGCGAAACAGGTTGAGTATAGCTGAATCGCAGACCTGAGAATTCGCTTTGTTTTGTATTTCATTGAATGACGAAGGATAATGCTCGCGATTTAACAGCCATGGATATTAATGTGACAGAGCTCGTGCTCATCAACATTTCCGGTGAGGACAAACCCGGACTTACAGCCGCTATTAATGAGCTTCTGGCGGAGTTCGATATTGATATTCTCGATATCGGGCAGGCGGTGATTCACAATCATCTGTCCTTAGGGATTCTTATTAACATACCCGGTCACTCAGAGCCGGTTCTCAAAGAAGTGTTGTTCAAGGCCCATGCCTTGGGCGTTAACATTAAGTTTTCGGCCGTAGACGAAGCCAGCTACGACGACTGGGTTGGGCTGCAGGGCCGATCCCGGTTCATTCTGACACTGCTTGCTCGGCGAATTAAGGCGACCCATATCGCCAAAGTCGCGAGAGTCATTGCTGACAACGACCTTAATATAGACAATATTGTTCGGCTTTCCGGCAGGGTCCCTCTCATGCGCCCGGAAGCGAAGACCAAAGCCTGTGTGGAGTTTTCACTGAAAGGTGAGCTGCGTGATAACGCTGCATTTCGGGCTCAGTTAATGAATGTCTGTAGTGAGCTTGATATTGATATAGCGGTACAGGAAGACGGCTTGTTTCGACGTAATCGGCGACTGGTTTGTTTTGATATGGACTCAACACTTATTTCCACTGAGGTCATAGACGAATTAGCGCGGCTTAAGGGCGTCGGGGACGAAGTCAGCGCAGTCACAGAGCGTGCCATGCTCGGCGAGTTGGATTTTAAGACGAGTCTGCGGCAACGGGTGGCTTTACTCGAAGGTCTACCGGAGTCGAGTCTGAAGCAGGTTGCGGATAACCTGCCTTTGATGGAGGGGGTTGAACATTTGTTTGCGGTTCTAAAGCAGTTGGGTTACAAGACCGCGATTCTTTCTGGTGGATTTACCTATTTTGGTGAAGTGTTGCAGGCCCGATTCGGTGTCGATTATGTGTACGCCAATGAATTAGAGATTGTTAACGGAAAACTGACGGGCCAGGTCATCGAGCCGATAGTTGATGCTGAGCGTAAGGCGCTGCTATTAAAAATGTTGGCGAAGCAGGAAAACATTGTGTTGGACCAGGTCATTGCTGTCGGCGATGGTGCGAACGACTTGGCGATGTTGGCTGTTGCTGGCTTGGGGATCGCGTTTCATGCCAAGCCGATTGTCAAAAAAAATGCAGAGCAAGCGATCTCGCATTTAGGCTTGGATAGCATTTTGTATTTGATGGGTATTCGCGATCGAGACTCAGGTCGAACAAGCTAGTCTGTGTCATTAAGCAACAAAGAGGCTGTCGGTCGTGGATATTAGTAGCTGAATTAACGAGCCAAGCCATTAACTCAAGCTCTTGATTCAAGCTCTTAATTCAAGCTAGAGATCTTCGTTAGTAAAATCGTAGTCAAGGTTTTCCAGGGGCATGGAGATATAGTATCCCTGGATAAAATTGACCCCAGCCTGCCATAAGGTCGATAGAACCGCAGGACTTTCAACGCCCGAAATCGCTGTCAAAACGCCAGTGGACTGCAGCGACTTGACCATGTCAATCAGGTCCTGCTGCTTTTCCTTGTCACCTTCAATCTGTTGTGCAAAAGAGCCATCGAGTTTGACATAGTCGGGGTTGAGGTGCTTTAGCAGATTGAACGGGTTGAGCGAGCAGCCGAAATGGTTGATGGACGTCTTAAAGTGAAGCTTAGCTAGACCGTTAGAAAATTTAGCAGCATCCTTGATGTATGAAGTCGCCTGCTTTTCATCAAGCTGAAAAATAAGCGCGTCGCTTGGCAGGCGAGCAGCCTGGAGTGCGACAGTGATCCAGGGTAAGAACGACGAGTCCGCCATAGACGCATGGGTGACATTGATAAACAAGCGCGTCTTGCTGCCCGCTGTACGTTTTGCGCTAAGGGTTTTAATGGATTGCAAAATCACCCAGCGGTCGAGTTTCTCAAGTAAGCCGGCATCGTGAGCAGGGCCAAGAAACTGGGCAGGCGGCAGTTCATTACCGTCTTTATCAAGCAGTCGTAACAAAACCTCAAATAACTCATCGTCTTCCCCATGAAGACTGAGAATTGGCTGAAACAACAAGCGAAAACCAACGCCCGCGATAGCATCGACCACCAGTTTTTTAATGGTCTCGTGGGTCAGCGTTCTACCCTCTGCACCGACCGCGCTCTGCTCAATCTTGAAAATGTTTACCGAATTGCCGTGTTCACTCCCGGATGCCGCTCTGTACGCTCGGGCAATCACTTCCTCGCCGGAAGGTGTGTTTTCACCAACCATCGCCAACCCAATACTAGTGGTGATCTGGAACGACTTGTCTGAAGCTTCAGAGACGTGACCTTCGACCAATGCTCTGATGTTTTCTGCCAGCGCTGTAGCAGCTTCGTTATCTGCGCCCTTGAACAGCAGGGTGAATTCCTCATCGCCGAAGCGCGCCATGATATGTTGTGATTCGACACTGTCGCGGATCAAATGGGCAATCTCGCTGAGAACAAGATCAGCGCGGGATATGCCCGCCTCAATGCGGATTCGAGTAAAGTCGTCGAGGCAGATGTAGAGTAACACGTAACCTGATTGGCCGTTATGGGCTTGGTCAACCGCCAAGTCCAGCTGCTCAATAAAGTACGATCGATTGAATAGACCTGTCAACGGGTCCTGACTCGAGATCGCTCTAATCCGATCCTCAAATTCACTGCTGTCGGTCATGGCGCGAAAGATCATCTGGGTGCAGGGCTCGCCATCATAGGTGGCGGGCAACAACGACAAGCTCGCGATAATGCGAGAATCATCGCTGGCAATGCAGGTAAATTCTTCCGCCTCAGCTTGGCTGCTGGCGAAGTCCCGCAGGAACGTTTTGAATTTTTCTAGGTCTTCCGCGGCGATTAGGTCGATTACCGGGATGCCTGTGAAATCATCAGGATCTTCGTAGCCAAACAGTTCACCATAGGCTGAGTTGGTGTAGATATGCATACCCTCATGAACATAGGCGATAGCCGCATTGGAGCTATCCAGCAACAACTGGTTACGCCGATCGGTTTCTCGTAACTGTACTTCTGCTAAACGCATGGCGCGACGATTATCGAGGTTGCCAAGTTCGCGTTCGATTATCAGCATGAGACGTTCGTCATCATCATCTAGCGCGACATCAAGAGCGCCGAGTTTCAAACCAGCTGTAATGGTCGCGGGATCCCGATCTTCGGCAAGCATGATGACGGGGATGTCCTTGTCGAGGCTCTTGATCTGGCTGATAAGGTCCGCGATGGTGAGTCCGTTAACCTCTTGCTTCGCCAGACACAGATCCCAACTTTGGGCGTTGAGCTTTTGATTTAGATCTGCAACTGACGCTAACAAATGGGCACGAGTCGCTCGGCCAGCGGTGCGCAGCAGGACGATAAGCTCTTCTGCTCGGTTCTGCGAACCTTCCAAGATGAGTAATTTAATGGGGCTGGTTCGAGTCATAATCGAAGGCGTTATCAATAAGATGGGCCACTATATCTGATAATTTTTAAGTTGAAATTATCAGAATAGATGAATGGTTAAGTGCATTTTGCAGCCTCGTCGGTAAATTCGCGCACTCATCGCAGTGCCAGATAGTCGGCTCGCCGCTTGACTACTTTGAGTCATCACTTACCTGTGCCTGTTGCTCGAAAAAGCTGAGTGGGCGGCACCAGCGTCTTGGTGGAGCCCATGAAGTTTATAGGGCGTGCGCAAAGCTTAAGCGCTGGCGTGAGAGGCTCTTCAGGTTGCTACAGGATATTAATATCATTATTGAGCCGCGAAGCGAGATGTTTTTATGGCGCAGGGTACCCACCGGTTGCGTTTAGCCGACAGGCGGCGATTGCGATGGCGTGATCGAACTGGTGGTGACGACTACTGCGCCACAGCATGCCACGTTGACTCGCGATTGTGGGGCCCGCGCGGCTGAGTCCTTGGCCAGGCGGGCTCAAATTCTCTTGAGGAATGGTTGCTCTAGCCTGGGTTGCGCTGTGACTCATGGCGCCGCGGTAAGACTTGACGTCACAAGTGATCGAGGGCTTTACCGGGCATGAAACGCGCAAGATATGGCCAAGGGGGGCGTGGCGATGACGATTGGTGGTGGCTGAGGCCAATGTGGGGGGGGTGCGGCTAACTGCGCCGGATCGGCGACCATGCTATTCAGAAGCGCTTACTGCGATTGAGTCTGCCAACTGGCGCCTGTTAGCGGTATCATGAGCGCCTTAGCATTAGACAAAAGAGAGTAATTGATGGCGAGCTTTTCTACCAACGAATTTAAATCTGGGCTCAAAGTGATGCTGGAAGGCGATCCATGCTCGATTGTTGAGAATGAGTTTGTTAAGCCAGGCAAAGGTCAGGCGTTCAGTCGGGTCAAGTTACGTAACCTCAAGAGTGGCCGAGTTTGGGAGCGGACGTTCAAGTCGGGTGAGTCATTGGAAGGTGCCGATGTCCTCGAAATCGATATGGAGTATTTGTACAACGACGGTGAGTACTGGCACTTCATGAAAACTGATGGCAGTTTCGAGCAGATGGGCGCCGATAAGGCGGCTGTCAGCGATTGCCTGAACTGGTTGAAAGAGCAGAATACTTATCTGGTGACGCTCTGGAATGATATGCCGATCGCTGTCACCCCGCCCAATTTTGTTGAGCTGGAGATTGTCGAGACCGATCCTGGTCTGAAAGGTGATACTGCCCAAGGTGGCACCAAGCCGGCCACGTTGAGCACCGGCGCTCTGGTCAAAGTGCCTCTGTTCATTAATATCGGCGAAGTGGTCAAGGTGGATACTCGGACCGGTGAATACCAGAATCGAGTAAAGTCCTGACCCATGAACTGGCAGGCGTCTACGGGCAAAGTAGCCTTGCAGCAGCGGGCTAGCTTATTAATGCTGGTCAGAGACTTTTTCCATCGTCGGCAGGTGCTTGAGGTCTCGACCCCGGTACTCGGCGCTGCCGGCGTGAGCGATGTTCATCTCGAAAACCTCATGGTCGCAGCGCCGGAACGCGACTACTATTTGCAAACATCTCCGGAATACGCCATGAAGCGTTTGTTGGCCTCTGGCAGTGGTCCCATTTACCAGCTTGGACCGGTGTTCCGTGGTGCTGAAGTCGGTCGTCGGCATAACATTGAATTCACCATGCTCGAATGGTATCGGCCTGGATTTACCCTGGCAGCGCTTATGCTCGAGGTGGTCAATCTCATCACAGCCGGCGCGAATCTGTTCGGGTCCGATATCAAGGCGCCGGTGTTGGTCACTTACGGGGATCTGTTTGCCCGCCAATTCGGAGTTAACCCCCATCGGGCGAGCCTGCAGACCTTGCAAGGTTTGGCGCAGACTCACGGTGTTGCGGTTGATCACATAACCGATCATGGTGACCAGGCGACCATTAATGACTATCTTGACACCCTGTTTTCGGCTGCCATTGAGCCTGGACTCGATGATCTGACGGTGGTCAGCGATTTCCCTGCAGGCCAGGCAGCGCTGGCTCGGACTTATGCTGACGAGCACAATGATCGAGTTGCAGAGCGGGCCGAGATCTATTGGCATGGATGCGAACTGGCCAACGGCTATGCCGAGCTGGTGGATCCGGTGGCGCTGCGGGGTCGTCTGCTCAGGAATAACCAATGGCGCGCGACTCGTGGCTTACACAGCGTTGCCCTGGATGAGAAACTGCTGGCCGCGATAGCCTTTATGCCTGCTAGTGCAGGTGTTGCGATGGGATTCGACCGATTCTTAATGCAGGTCACCGGACGATCCCACATTGACGAGGTCATCAGTTTTACTGCGGCGCGGCTTTAGGGTGCCAGTGTATCCAGCGCCAGAGCCTGGCCCATTTTGACGAGATTCTGCCCGCCAACCTGCCAATTGACACGGCGCTCCAGCAGGACGATGGCGGTTGAGCCCATAAGGAACTTGCCGAGCTCTTCGCCCTGATCAATTTGCCGAGTGGGTGTGAATATTTCCTGGCATAACCTGCCAGCTGGGTAGGGTGCTTTTTGCCAGGCTGTTTGGATCCCGGCGACGATCATGGCGCCTACCATGACCACGGCCATGGCGCCGAATTCAGTGTCGAAGTGCATCACGTAACGCTCATTATCGGCAAATAAATCAGGAACGGCTTGGGCGGTAGCGTCGTTCACTGAGAATAGTTTGCCGGGTACGTAAGTCCCCGAGTGTAATTGTCCAGCAACAGGGTTGTGAACTCGGTGGTAATCCTTGGGCGACAGATAAATCGTGATAAAGCTGCCGTTGTGGAAACGGCTGGCATCAGCGCTGGCAAGCAATTTCTCCACTGAATAGTTGAGGCCTTTGGCTTGAATAATCTGGTTCCCATTAATATCGCCGCAGGCCGACACGCAGCCGTCAGCAGGCGAGCTGACCAGGCCGCTGATCGGGCGTAGGCCAGGTTTGAGTCGGCGTGAGAAAAACGCGTTAAAGGTCGGATAATCTGCCAGGTTGGCGGATTCGGCTTCAGTCATATCGACGTTGAAGAGGCGAACAATGACTCGAATGAAGGTATTTTTGATCCATGTTACCCGTGATGACGCCACCAGGCCCACCAGACGTGACAGGAGATGCTGGGGGATCAGGTACTGTATGCGAATAAACAGCCGGCTCATAAATGGACGACCGCAGTGGTTGTCAATTGTCCCGTCATCGCAAGGCTGGGCGCCGCCTGTTGGGTTGCGAGCTGCCGTGCTGCCGCTGACAATACGGATAGGCGGCATGATTGCACGAATTCAATCACAGATGGCTGCATAGGGGGTCCAAAATTGGTTTAAAAGGCATTCTACGGGATGGGGCGGCTTATTTGCCAACCCTGATTATGTTGTGGCGCTAAAGTTACACTGCGTCCAGAGGGCTAAATCAGTTAAGATGGCGGGTATTCAGTGCGAGCGGGCAGAAGGGTTTGAAGATGGCATATTCGGAAAATTTGGTCTGGATGGACCTCGAAATGACTGGCCTGGATCCAGAGGTCGAGCGCATTCTAGAGATTGCGACCATCATCACGGACTCAGCACTTAACGTCATCGCGGAGGGACCAGTATTCTGTATTAGCCAACCACAGTCATTATTGGATGCTATGGATGAATGGAATACATCTCACCATACGGCTTCGGGTCTGGTTGATCGGGTCAAGCGTGAAGGCGTCAGTGAGCAGGTGGCCGCGGAACAAACCTTGGCATTCATCCAACAGCATGTGGAACCTGGCCAGTCGCCACTGTGTGGAAACTCTATCGGCCAGGACCGGCGATTTTTGGTCAAGTATATGCCTGAGCTTGAGTCCTACCTGCACTATCGCAACATTGATGTCAGCACAGTCAAAGAGCTTGCCGTACGCTGGCGGCCGGACGTCCATCAGAGCATTAAGAAAACCGGCGCCCATCGCGCGGTTGATGATATTCGAGAGTCGATTGCCGAGTTACAAGCTTACCGTCAGCAGTTCTTTCGGCTCCAGCCTTAGGTGCTGAGATTGGGTCGACGTTCATCCAGTGCCGCCATCGCCCAGGTAATATGTTCCTGTACCAGGGGCGGGGCTGCCGCCAGGTTGGTGGCGAGCACCTGATACACTTTTTCGTCAAAGTCACAGTTCCCTAATGCGACGGCGATGTTGCGGCGCCAACCCAGATAGCCTGTGCGCCTGATGGCAGAACCTTGCGTTCGGCTTAAGAACTCCGTTTCATTCCAGAGGAACAGCTCTATTAGCGTGCTGGCGTCCAGTTCGTTGCGGGGATTGAAGTCCGTAACCGAGCTCACCTGGGCAAATTTATTCCAGGGGCAGAACAATTGGCAGTCGTCACAGCCAAAGATGCGGTTGCCCATAGGGGCACGAAACTCGACGGGTATGCTACCTCGATGTTCGATCGTCAAATACGAAATACAGCGCCGGGCATCGAGTTGATACGGTGCAATGATAGCGGCCGTGGGGCAGACCTCAATGCAGCGATTGCAGGAGCCGCAGTGATTAGTGGATTGAGGTTCGCTAAGCGACAGGGGCAGATCAGTGAAGATTTCAGCCAGGAAAAAAAATGAACCGGCAGACTGGTTGAGCAGTAGCGTATTCTTGCCAATCCAGCCGAGTCCAGACTTCTCGGCGAGTGCCTTTTCGAGAATAGGTGCGCTGTCCGTGAAGACCCGCGCGCTGTGGTGGTCTATGCCATGGTCGAGCAAATAGTCATTGATGCGTTTCCAGAGTTTGACTAGCCTGCGGCGAATAACTTTGTGGTAGTCACGACCGAGGGCATAGCGCGCGACATAAGCGTCCGCGGGAGATTCTAGCTGTGCCAGCGGTTCGGTCCCGGCAGGTAAGTAATCCATGCGCAGCGTGATCACGCGAGTAACGCCTGGCACCAATTCAGAGGGTCGACTGCGCATTCGACCGTGGTGCCCCATATAGGCCATCTCGCCATGGAAGCCCTTGTCCAGCCAAGTTTGCAGGCGGGCCTCATGGTCACCCAGCTCCGTGTCGGTAATGCCGACCTGCTGAAACCCCAATTCCTGAGCCCAGCTTTCTAGCTGGCGGCCAAGAGATTGATAGACCTCCCGGGGCTCCTGGTCTGTGTGGGGAATGATTGACATAAGTACTGGTTTCGCAAAAAAGGCTTCGAAAGGCGTTTTTTTAGACGCTATGGGCGCTGCATACCTTATAATTGCGGTATCTGAATTGCCACGAAAACCATACTGTGAACCCAGATAACCTGCCTGACCGACTTCATACCGCTGCCAGTGTCCGTGAAATGGACCGCGTCGCTATTGAAGATCTTGGGATTCCGGCGATCACGCTGATGCGCCGTGCCGGCGTCGCTTGTGTCGACATACTCACGACCCAGTGGCCTGCTGCAAGACACATTTGGATAATGTGTGGCAGCGGTAACAACGCTGGCGACGGTTACATTATCGCTGGCAAGCTGGCCGAGCAGCACTTGCAGGTCACAGTCAGAATGCTGGGCGATATGGGCAAGGCCAGTCCGGCCGCGCGATTGGCTTATGACTATTGCCTGCAGTCAGGTATCGTCCCCGAGCCGTTTGATCCCGTAGAAACTATCGACGCTGATGTGGTGGTCGATGCCCTGTTGGGAACGGGCTTAACGGACAATGTGCGGCCCGCCTACCAGCAAGCTATTGACCTGATGAATGCGTCGGGTCTACCAACCCTCGCAGTGGATATCCCCTCAGGGCTTTGCGCAGATACGGGTAACCGACTGGGTGGAGCGATTGAGGCCGATGTGACCGTGACCTTTATTGGTCTGAAACGGGGTTTGTTGACGCAGGATGGACCTGATTGTGCGGGTGAAATCTTGTTTGACTCTCTCGGCCTCGGTGATGAAGTGCTGCAACAGGCCGCCGTGCATACCCGAAAGCTGAGCCTGAATCGAGCGTTAACGGGTTTGCCCACCCGGCGGCGCAACTCGCACAAGAACTCTTACGGTCATGTTCTGATCGTTGGCGGTGACCGAGGCATGGGTGGCGCAGTGTTGATGAGTGCCGAAGCGGCACTGCGGGCTGGCGCCGGGCTGGTTACGGTGGCCACCCATCCTTCTCATTCGTTGGCGTTGTTGACTCGCTGTCCTGAGGTGATGGTCCGTGGTATCGATGCCAGCTCCGAGCTGGATGCCCTCGTTGCGCGGGCGACGGTCATTGTGCTTGGTCCAGGGCTGGGTCAGTCTGAGTGGTCGAAGATGGTGTTCGCGCATCTGATCGAACACCCAGGCTTGATGGTGATTGATGCTGACGGATTGAACTTGTTGGCGAAGCAACCGGCAAACAAGGATAACTGGGTTTTAACTCCGCATCCGGGTGAAGCGGGTCGCTTGTTGAATGAGGGAGACGTTGAGACCGATCGATTCGAAACGGTACGTCAAATTCAAACGCAGTATGGGGGTGTTGTGGTCCTCAAGGGCGTCGGCAGTCTAGTGGCCGATACATCAAACATTGACCTATGTCCCTATGGTAATCCAGGCATGGCGACAGCCGGGATGGGAGACGTATTGTCCGGGGTGATTGCGGCATTACTGGCGCAAGGGTTATCAACCGGTGATGCGACTCGGCTTGCCGTCGCGGTGCATGCTGTCGCCGGTGACCGCGCGGCCGAAGCTGGACAGCGGGGACTATTAGCGACCGATACGATTCCTTGGATTCGGCGTTTGCTCAACCCTGCTTCGGCGCCAAAACCGTGAGTTTTTCTTTGAGGTTTGAAGCGTTTCCAGGTCTCAGGTCTGAGGTAAATGCAGCTCGTTGATGCCAAGAATTTTTTGAATTTTCTCGATTTCATCTGCCGCTTCTTTCTGGCGGCGCCACATCTCAGCATAGCTACCCTTGGCGGCTACCAGTTCATTGTGTGTGCCTTGCTCGATGATGCGGCCCGCATCCAGAACTAAGATTTCGTCGGCGTTGACGATAGTGGAAAGTCGATGCGCGATCACCAGTGTCGTGCGATTTTTTGCCACCTCCAGTAACGCCGCCTGGATTTCCCGTTCGGTTTTGATGTCCAGTGCCGAAGTCGCTTCGTCCAGCACCAGTATGGGTGGATCCTTGAGGATAGTACGCGCAATCGCGACCCGCTGTTTTTCACCGCCAGAGAGTTTCAATCCGCGTTCGCCCACTCGAGTCTCATAACCCAGGGGCAGGGATGCGATAAAATCATGAATGCTGGCGGTCTTCGCCGCAGCTTCTACTGCTTCGTCAGAAGCGTTGGGATTGCCGTAGCGGATGTTGTAGCGGATCGTATCGTTGAACAACACAGTATCCTGAGGAACAATCCCAACGGCACTGCGCAGGCTCGCTTGCGTCACTGATTTGATATTTTGTCCATCAATCTCGATCGCGCCGGTCTGGGTATCAAAGAACCGATACAGGAGGCGCGCGAGGGTCGATTTGCCAGCGCCACTAGCGCCCACCACAGCCGTCGTTTTGCCTTCAGGTATGACGAAACTGATGCCGCGTAGAATCTCACGATCCGGATCGTAGGCGAAGTGAACATCCTTGAAGGCCAGAGTAGCCGAGCCCACGACGAGGGGTTCGGCGTATTCCTGATCTTGAATTTCAGGGACCGTGTCGAGCAGCTGGAACATAAACTCCATGTCCACAAGCGCCTGCCGAATCATTCGATAGGAAGACCCAAGGAATCCCAAAGGTATGAATAATTGCAACATGAAAGTATTGAGCATGACAACCTCGCCAGTGGTGAGTAAGCCGGCTGAGTAGTCCTGGATGGCGATGATTAAAATGATCAGCTGACAGGCAACTCTGACCAGCAATTGGCCGCCGTTGAGGACGCCCAAGGTCGTCTGACTTTTCACCGCGGCACCCATATAGTGCAGCAGTGCATCGTTGTAGCGGTCCGCCTCATATCGCTCATTGCCGAAGTACTTGACGGTTTCAAAATTCAGCAGACTATCAACGCCAATGGTCGTGGCGCGCGATTCCTGCATGACCATCTCCCGCCGAAATTGGGTGCGCCATTCTGTAAATAACAGCGTGAACAAAATGTATGCGGTGACGGCAGCCAGAATGACCAGCACATATTTTGGCGGATAGGCGTACGCGAGATAGCCGCTTACCATAGCGACCTCAAATAGGGTTGGGGCAATATTAAAAGCGAACAGGCTGGTGGTTTGTTGGAGTGCGCGCGTGCCCCGTTCGATGGCGCGGGAAAGACCACCAGTGCGGCGGTCCAGGTGAAAGCGCATTCCAAGTTGATGGAGGTGTTTGAATGTCTGAAGCCCGAAGATCCGTTGAGCGTACTCGGATACTGGCGTAAAAACAGCGCTTCGCAACTCATTCAGGGCGCCAGGCAGGAGCACGGTCAAGCCATAGATGAAGGCGAGCACCCAGAGTCCATCGAGGGCGCGACTACCGGTTGTCAGTGCCTCGAGGCCGTCAATCAGGTCCTTCAGAACAATGGGCCCGTAGACATTGGCGATTCGCCCCAAGAGCAGGCAGCTAATGGCAATCACGACCCGTATTTGCATTTCGCGGTTGTTGGCCGGCCACAGGAAGGGCAGGATTGAACCGATAGTTTGCATTGCGCTGCGTTTTTTGACGCCCTCGATATCTAGCGGATCTGAGAAGGCGGTGCTGTGGGGATTGTATTCCATGGGCGCAATCTACTATGAACGCTGCGAGCTGTCTGCCGATTTCGCTGGGAGATGAGTGTTCAAAGGCTCGGACCTATGCCCGTTAAGGGGCATTTTTCCACTCATAATACCGTTCCGGGTGTCGTATACTGGCGATCAATGCCTTATGTTGAAATCAATCAAGTGGATGCACATCTGATTCAGTCGCCGACTATGACGGCACAATTATGAGAGTCTTCGTTCAACAGCTAGCCGATGAGCTGGCGACGGAAGCGATGGGACGGCAGCTCAGTCTTTTGTTGAATGGTCGAGGTATCGTTTACCTCTGCGGTGAGCTGGGTGCGGGGAAAACCACCCTGTCACGGGGTATTCTGCGTGGCATGGGTTATACGGGCGCAGTCAAGAGCCCGACATTTACGCTCGTAGAGCCCTATGAAATGGGCGAGCGCGCAGCCTACCATTTTGATCTCTACCGTCTGGAGGATCCCGAAGAGCTGGAGTATCTGGGCATAGATGAGTACCTGGAAAGTGGTCACTTGTGTTTGTTGGAGTGGCCGGAGAAGGGTGTCGGTCACATACCTCCCAGCGACTTGATGATTGAGCTTGGAGTTTTGGCGGAAGGCCGGTCGTTGGTAGTTTCAGCCAATTCGGCATTCGGCGAACAAATCTGTCGCGGTCTGCTAGAATCTGTTCAATGAATCAGTCGAGAAGAGACAGGACGTGATGTTGACCATCAAACGCAAAGGCTTGTCGCTGGGCCTGCTGATTGCGGCAATGATTGGCGGTGTTGTTAACCCGGTGCAGGCGAATTCAGTGGCTATCGATAATGTCAGGATTCGGCCCGCGCCTGATCGCACGCGCATCGTGTTCGATTTAGGTGCGCCGGTTGAGCACAGAATTTTCGCCCTGACGAGCCCCGATCGTCTGGTCATCGATATCGATGGTGCGACCCTTGAGCAGGATTTTTCTGCTGCCCAGTTGAAAGGTACACCGATCCGCTCGATCCGCGCCGGTATCCGCGGCGGTTCTGACTTGCGAGTTGTGCTGGATTTGCGCGGCCAGGTTAAACCTCGAAGCTTCGTCCTCAAGCCTATTATGCAATATGGTGACCGGTTGGTGGTCGATTTGTATACCACTGAGCAACAGTCAGTACCGACTGTTCCAAAGTCAGACCTGGTTGCCGGGCAGAGACGCGATGTGGTGATCGCCGTTGATGCCGGACACGGAGGAGACGATCCTGGCGCAATTGGGCCTGGGCAGCTCTATGAAAAAGATGTGGTGCTCGCTATCGCCACCAAACTATCAGCCATGTTTGATAAAGAGCCTGGATTTAAGGCGGAACTGACTCGTAAAGGCGATTATTATCTAGCCCATCGCAAGCGAACAGATATTGCTCGTCAGGCTGAAGCTGATGTTTTCATTTCTATCCACGCTGATGCCTTTAAGACCCCGGATGCCAGCGGCGCTTCTGTTTATGTTATATCTCAAAAAGGTGCGACCAGTGAAACAGCACGCTGGCTGGCGGAGAAGGAAAATCGAGCTGATCTCATTGGTGGAGTCGGACTCGATGATAAGGATGACGTGCTGGCAGGTGTGTTGCTCGATTTGACGAGCACGCACAGTTTGTCGGCGAGTCTGGATATGGGCCAACAGGTGCTCAATGCGATCAAACCACTCAACCACCTGCATAAAAAGCAAGTTGAGCAGGCTGCATTTTTAGTGCTTAAGTCGCCAGATATTCCCTCCTTGTTGATCGAGACCGGTTTTATCTCGAATCCAGCGGAGGCGAAAAAACTAAGAACACGGGCCCACCAAGAGCGAATGGCGAAGGCTATCTACACTGGCGTGAAAAGTTATGTAGGCCGAAATCCACCCTTAGGTTCCTATTTAGCCTGGAAAAATCAGGTGAAGCCGGCCGATTTGGCGACCTATAAAATTGTGCGTGGGGATACCCTGTCAGCGATCGCGTTTAAGCATAGTGTTAGCGCTGAGCGCCTGAAAACCTACAATGGTTTAAGAAATGACCGAATTAAAATCGGCCAGTTACTGAAAATTCCGACTAGCTAAACGTCCCTAGGTCATTTTATGCCACGTATTATGCAATTGAATCCCCGTCTGTCGAACCAGATTGCTGCTGGTGAAGTTGTTGAACGGCCGGCATCTGTCATCAAGGAGTTGCTTGAAAACAGTCTTGATGCGAATAGCACTCGGATCGATATTGATCTTGAGGCAGGCGGCACTAAACTCATCAGGGTTAGAGATAACGGCGCCGGTATTCACCAGCAAGATTTGACGCTGGCCTTGAGCCGACATGCCACCAGTAAAATTTGTCAGGCCGAGGACTTGGAAGCGATTTCGACCCTGGGTTTTCGAGGTGAGGCGTTAGCGAGCATGGCGTCGGTGTCACGATTAACCCTGACGAGCAACGCCAGTGAGGATAAGGCGTCTGGATGGCGGGTCAGCGTCGCCGGGCAAGATATGCAAGCCAGTGTTGTGCCTGCACCCCACCCCCGGGGTACCACCGTCGAAGTCAAAGATTTGTTCTTTAATACACCGGCCCGACGTAAATTCTTGCGAACCGATAAAACCGAGTTGCAACGGATTGAAGACGTGTTGCGCAAGCTCAGTCTGAGCCATTTGCAGGTGGCGATTTATCTCAATCACAATGGCAAGCTATTGCGTCACTTTGCGCCCGCAGCGGACGATGCTGATGTCACTCGGCGTCTCGCCGCGGTGTTTGGGCAGGGCTTTATCGAGAATGCCATTTATCTGGAACAGGCGTTTCCCGCTGAGCAAGGCGGTATCGGTTTGCAGCTGCGAGGTTGGGTCGGGTTGCCAACCTATTCTCGCAGCCAAGCCGATCAGCAGTACTTTTATGTCAACAATCGAATGATTCGTGACAAGCTGGTGACGCATGCGATTAAGCAGGCTTACCAGGATGTGTTATTTCATGGTCGGCAGCCAGTGTACGCATTATTTTTATCGCTCGACCCGCGCCTGGTGGACGTCAACGTTCACCCAACGAAACATGAGGTCAGGTTTCGCAATGGTCGCGATGTCCATAGTTTTCTCTTCAGCGCGATTCATCGTGCCCTGGCTGACGTTCGCCCGCAAGCTGGCGTCGGGTCAAATGTGATGAGTCAGGCTGGAGCAGGCCTTGAAGAAGCGAGCTTTGGTGGCGCAGGACAGGCGCCTTATACCGGTGGCGGTGGTTCGCTGCAGCCGACGCCAACACAACGTTCCATGATGTTTTCCGGGCCCGCTCGGCCCGGCTTTATCCATGAGCAGCTGCAGCCTTATGGGCAAATGTTGGAGACGGCATGGTCAGCGGGTCAAGCGCCCCCTGAGGGAGAGGATATTCCGCCCCTTGGTTATGCGGTAGCCCAGCTCCATGGCGTGTTTATCCTTGCCCAAAATGCCCACGGCCTGATTATTGTCGATATGCACGCGGCTCATGAGCGCATTACCTACGAGCGTCTCAAGCAAGCGACTGATGCCGAGGGCTTGAAAATGCAGCCTCTGCTCGTGCCCGTCTCTGTGGTGATGAGTGAAAAAGAGTGCCTGATGGCGGAAGAACACAGCGCGCAGCTTGAAGAGTTTGGCTTCGAATTACAGCGAGTGTCGGACGAGTCTATTTTGGTGCGGAGCATTCCGGCCATGCTGCGCAAGGAGAACGCCGGACAACTGGTCCGTGATGTCCTGGCAGACCTGGCCGAATACGGTACGACAGCCCGGATTCAGCAACATCGAGACGAGCTGCTATCGACGATGGCGTGTCATGGTTCGGTGCGGGCTAATCGGCGGCTCTCCATCCCCGAGATGAATGCGTTGCTGCGCGACATGGAGGCCACTGAGCGCAGCGGCCAGTGCAATCATGGTCGCCCGACATGGACCGAACAATCCATCGACGAGCTCAACAAACTGTTCATGCGCGGGCAATGACTCTGAGTCCTCCCGATCAACCACCAGCTATCTTCCTGATGGGGCCGACCGCCTCTGGCAAATCGGCGCTAGCCCTTGAGCTGGCGGACGTGCTGCCGGTAGAAATTATTAGCGTTGATTCAGCCCTGGTATACCGCCATATGGATATTGGTACGGCGAAACCGGATAAGGCAACTCTGGCGCAGTATCCTCACCACTTGGTCAATATCCGTGAGCCTTCTGAGCCCTATTCGGTAGCCGAATTCAGAGCGGCGGCGCTGGCCGCGATGGCAGATATCACCGCGCGCGGCAAGATCCCGTTATTAGTGGGCGGGACCATGCTGTATTTCAAGGCATTGAAGTCTGGTTTGGCCGATTTGCCCGCTGCGAACCTGCAAATTCGAGCTGGTATCGCATTGATGGCCAGGCAAGACGGTTGGGCGGCAGTCCACCGACGGTTGGCCGAGGTTGATTCAGTGTCAGCTCAGCGTATTCACGTAAACGATCCGCAACGACTCTCCAGGGCCCTGGAGGTCTATGAGGTTACAGGTCGATCAATGACCGACTGGCATAGTGAGCAACCAATGGCAGTGCTTCCCTATAACTGCTGTGAAATCGCCATCGTGCCCCCCGACCGCTTGGCGCTGCATAAATTGATCGCTGAGCGATTCCAAGAGATGCTTGATCGGGGTTTTGTCGAGGAAGTTCGCAGGTTGAGTCTGCGGGAGTCTTTGGCCAGTGACTTGCCAGCCCTGCGATCTGTGGGCTACCGGCAAGTCTGGGACCACCTTGAAGGCGGGCTGTCCTATGACGAGATGCGTGATCGGGGCATCATCGCCACGCGGCAACTCGCGAAGCGACAATATACCTGGCTTAGGGGCTGGACCGCATTGCAACAAATTGACGCGCCGAATGTCGGCCAGGCCTTGAAAATACTTCAGTCCAGCATCATATAGGTGGCATAGGGAATATGACCCACGTCGGTTGGGCCGTCGGAGTCCGTCGCCTTTCATTCGGCGAGGCGGGCTGATGTATCTACGGCATTAATGTAGCGCCCTGCTATACAGGGCAACATGGTAGGAGAGACTCATGTCAAAAGGGCAATCTTTACAAGACCCTTTCTTGAATGCGCTTAGAAAAGACCGCGTGCCAGTATCGATCTATCTGGTCAGTGGGATAAAGCTACAGGGCCAGATTGAAGCTTTTGACCAATTTGTCATCCTGTTGCGCAGCACGGTCAGCCAAATGATTTATAAATCAGCGATTTCTACGGTAGTGCCAGCGCGTAATGTAGATATGCCGGCCATCGCCGGTGACGAAGAGCCAGACGACTCAGAGACTTAGCGATTGCGCGGAAGTAATAAATTTGTGGTTTGAAAGACCCGAAGCGGGTACCCAGGCACTGCTTGTGCATCTGGTCGAAGCAGACTCGTCAGCGGCGGAGTTTACCGAACTGGTGTTGTCTGCTGGACTTGTGCCGGCAGCCTGTATTCATGTTAAACGCCGCAGCGCACATCCAAAAACCTATGTGGGGTCGGGAAAGTTACAAGAGCTGCGAGATCTGGCAGAAGCCAGCGAGGCAGAGTTGGTCATTTTTGACCAAGATCTGAGTCCAACTCAAGAGCGCAATATCGAAGCTGCGCTAGAGTGTCGGGTGATTGGTCGGACCGGTTTGATTCTCGATATTTTTGGACAGCGTGCCAGAACCTATGAAGGCCAGTTGCAAGTCGAGCTGGCGCAATTACAGCATATGTCGACGCGACTGGTGCGTGGCTGGACTCACCTGGATCGCCAGCGTGGTGGCTCCGGGCGTGGCCAGGGAAGCTCAATGGGTATTACTGGAACGGGCGAAACTCAGCTCGAGTCAGACCAGCGAATTCTGCGGGCGCGAGTCAAACATATCAATCAGCAACTCGATAAAGTTCGCAAGCAGCGCACGCAAAATCGGCGTTCCCGGGTTCGGGCCGATATCCGCTCGGTATCCTTGGTGGGCTATACCAACGCGGGTAAGTCAACCTTGTTCAATCGACTTTGCGATGCCCATGTGCATGCGGCCGATCAATTGTTTGCGACCCTTGACCCGACATTACGACAGCTCGATTTGCCAGTCATCGGCAAGGCGATATTGACAGATACCGTCGGATTTATTCGCAGCTTGCCCCATGGGCTCGTCAAAGCCTTTCGCGCGACATTAGAAGAGGTCGAGCAGGCTGACCTGCTGCTACACGTGGTGGATGCGGTCTCGGCCGAGAAAGATCATCAGATGCATGAGGTCAATGGGGTCCTGAAAGAGATCGATGCCGACGCGGTGCCGCAGTTGCTCGTATATAACAAGATTGATTTGCTTGATGAAGCGCCGAGAGTCGATCGTGGCGCCGATGGGTTGCCAGTGAGAGTCTGGGTTTCCAGTCTCAGTGGCGCAGGCGTTGATATACTAGTGGGCGCCATCAGTGAGCTGCTGGGACAACAGGTGATCGAGACTACTGTGCACCTGGAGCCACATGAAGGGCAATTGCGCGCCGAGTTATTCGCGTTGGGTGCGGTTCTGAAAGAGGCAACCCTGGCGGATGGAACCATGAATTTGCAGTTACGGATAGAGCGGCATAGTCTAGAGCGTCTGGGTAAGCGTCTACTGAGTCCTGCGACTTTGCTGGCAATCACGGGGACGGAAGACATTTAAGTCAAATCGGCACATGATTATTGTGTCTAATAGTGTGAAAATGCATTGTTTTCCCAGATGGGAAATATCAACGGAGAGATTTTATGGCCTGGAATGAGCCTGGTGGCGGTAATCAGGGAGATAAAGATCCCTGGGGCAAGCGGGATGATCAAGGTCCACCGGACCTTGACGAAGCCTTTAGGAAGTTACAAAACAATCTCAGTGAGATGTTTGGTGGCAAAAAAGGCGGCGGTGCTGGCAGTGGTGGTGGCAGTGCACCCGCGTTCAGCAAGAATATTTTTGCTTTGGTGCTGCTGGTTTTGCTCGCAGTCTGGGGTTTCGCGGGTATCTACACCATTGACCAGCAAGAAAGTGGCGTTGTTCTGCGGTTTGGTAAAGTCCAAGACGAGGTACTACGTCCCGGATTGCATTGGAATCCGCCGCTGATTGACAAAGTGTTGTCAACTAATGTGACGCGGGTGAGATCCAGACCCCACGATTCAGAGATGCTGACGGAAGACGAGAACATCGTGATTGTGAAGATGTCCGTGCAGTATGTGGTGAGTGATGTGTCGGAATACCTGTTGCGGGTCCGTGATCCCGACGAGAGCCTGTATCAGGCAACGGAAAGCGCTTTGCGCCATGAAGTGGGTAGCTCGTTGATGAACCAGGTTCTTACTGAAGGCCGGGCAGAATTGGGTGACCGAGTGAAGGTTCGAATCCAGGACTATATGAACCGATATAGGACCGGGATTGAAGTGACACAGGTGAATATCGACGAAACCGCGCCGCCGGATGCTGTGAGAGCCGCCTTCGATGACGTGATTAAAGCCCGTGAGGATGAAGTTCGAGTGCGGAATGAAGCCAGTGCCTTCTCTAATCAGGTTATCCCGGAAGCGCGGGGTGAAGCACAGCGTTTGATTGAAGAATCCCTAGGCTATAAGGAGCGAGTGATTGCGCAGGCTCGTGGTGAGGCAGAGCGCTTTAACAAACTCTATGCCGAATACAAGATAGCACCTGAAGTGACTCGAGAGCGCATCTATCTCGATACGATCGAGTCTGTGATGTCGAATAGTACCAAGGTCATGGTTGATGTGGAGGGCGGTAACAACATGCTTTATCTGCCATTGGATAAGATCATGGAACGACGCAGCAGCAGCGACACAGGTGCTAGTCTGACGGGTGAAACTGTCAGCAATCCCGTCGGACGCGTTGACACTTCGCGCCGACCCAGCAGTAGGAGGGATCGATAATGCCGATTAAAGTTATGGTTTTAGCCTTTATTGTCGCCGTGGCGGGTCTGCTTGGTGTCAATTCTGTATTTATTGTCAGTGAATTAGAGCGCGCTGTCCTGCTTGAGTTCGGCCGTGTTGTGAGAGCCGACATTGAGCCAGGTTTGCATCTGAAAAAGCCGTTTATCAATGAAGTCAGAAAGTTTGACGGTCGGGTACTTACCCTCGACGCGAATCCGGAGAGATTCCTGACGCTGGAAAAGAAGGCCGTGATTGTTGATTCCTTTGCTAAATTCAAGGTGAATGACGCACAACGTTTTTACACCGCGACATCAGGCGACGAAAGACGCGCAGAGGCGCTGCTTCGCCAACGAATCAATAATGGTTTGCGGAACGAAATCAGTAAGCGAAGTTTGCACGAGGTAGTGTCGGGCGAGCGCGATGAACTGATGAATGTGCTGACCGAGCGTCTTGACTCAGTGGCAAGAGAGGAATTGGGTGTCGAGGTTGTTGACGTCAGGGTTAAGCGGATTGATTTACCGCCCGAGGTCAGCCAGTCGGTCTATGCGCGAATGAATACCGAGCGTGATATTGAGGCCCGTGAACACAGAGCCCAGGGCCAGGAACTGGCGGCGGGTATTCGTGCTGACGCGAGCAAACAGCGCGAAGTCATACTGGCGGAAGCTTATGCAGATGCCGAATCCATCCGCGGCGACGGAGATGCGGGCTCTGCTGCGTTATATGCGGATGCCTTCAGTCGTGACCTGGAATTTTATAAATTTTACCGGAGCATGGCGGCTTATCAGCGTACCTTTGCGAACAAGGGCGACATATTGGTTGTTGATCCGAACAGCGAGTTCTTCAAGTATCTGAAGAAAAGTAAAAACTAAGCTTAGGTACCAAAAGCATCAGTAACCGGGAAGTGATTCCCGGTTTTTTTTTGAACGTTCAGTGGCGACGAGTTCATATGCCGATGATAAGGTGACCTGATATGTGGTATGACCTTGGTGTGGCGGTGTGTTTGGTGCTGGTGATCGAAGGCGTCATCCCGTTTCTTTACCCGAGGCGCTGGAAAGAGCTGGTTGCCATGCTGGCGACCATTGATGATCGATCTATGCGCTTGATGGGTTTGGGCAGTATGTTGATTGGTACGACGCTGTTGTATCTGATCAATTAGCTATTTTTGGTAGAGGTGATAGATGAATACCAGTGACCGTTGGTTGCTACCTGACGGCATCGACGAGGTGTTGCCGCCGGAGGCTTTGAACCTTGAGCGTGTTCGGCGCCGGCTGCTCGATATCTTTGCCGTCTGGGGTTATGACTATGTGATTCCGCCTATGGTTGAATTTCTCGAATCATTGCTCACCGGTACAGGTCGTGATTTGGATCTCAAGACCTTCAAAATCACGGATCAGATGTCTGGTCGAATGATGGGTATTCGCGCGGATATTACACCCCAAGTTGCTCGCATTGATGCTCACAGTCAGAACAAAAAAGGGGTCGCGCGATTTTGTTACGCCGGTACCGTATTGCATGCGCAGGCGAATAATATGCTCGCCTCGCGAGCGCCTTTGCATGTGGGTGCCGAGTTATTCGGTGACTCGGGTAGCCAAGCTGATCTCGAGATTGTGAGCCTCATGGTTGAGTCCCTCCATAGCCTAGGGATGCCGTCGGTGGTGATCGAATTAGGTGATGTGGGTATTTTCAGACTGCTGGTACAGCAGCTCGAGATTCCATCTGAGACGGAAGAGAAGCTCTTTGCGCTGATTCAAAAAAAGGCGATGGTCGAGCTTGAAACTTGCGTCCAGGCGCTGGATTTGGATGCAGACCACAAGCGAATCATGCTCGAATTACCGGGTCTTTGCGGTAACGCCGAGGTGCTTGCGCGAGCCGAGGGCGTGTTCGGCGGTTATCCACAGATTATGCAGCGGTTGGCGAGTCTCGGCGAAGTGGCTCAAGGTATTGAATCTCGATTTAGCGGCATTCAAATTTATTATGACTTGAGCGAACTCCGTGGTTACAACTACCATACGGGCATCGTTTTTGCGGCCTATCTGGGTGAGGCTCGGCGTCGAGTTGCGCAAGGTGGTCGCTACGATAGCATCGGCAGTGTCTTTGGTCGTGACCGCGGCGCTACCGGATTCGATGTAGACGTGAAGACCCTGGCAAAATTTTCGACGATCACAGAGGCCAAGCGCCCAGTTGTGATCGCAGAACCCGGCGCGGGGATTGACGACCTGCCCCGTTGGGAGAAGATTCGTGAGCTACGCACAGCAGGCTATATTGTGCTTGAATCTGGCAAAGAGACAGTGCCTCACGATTTTAGTTTGAACCAATATGATGGTGAGTGGCAGCTCACTAAAATTCACTAGCAAGATCGACAGAGTAATGCGCAATGGGTAGTAATGTTGTAATCATAGGCACTCAATGGGGTGACGAAGGCAAAGGCAAGGTAGTTGATCTGCTGACTGTGCGCGCTGCCGCTGTCGCCAGATTTCAGGGTGGTCACAATGCGGGTCATTCGCTGGTAGTGAACGGCAATAAGACAATCCTGCATCTGATTCCCTCGGGGATACTGCATCCCCAGGTCCAGTGCCTGATTGGTAATGGTGTCGTGTTTTCGATTCCAGCGTTTTTCGAAGAAGTCAGAATGCTGGAAGACGCCGGTGTTAATGTTCGCGATCGACTCATGGTGAGTCAGGGCTGCCCGTTGATTCTGCCGCATCATATTGCCCTGGATCAGGTCCGTGAGGCTGCTCGCGGTAATCAGAAAATCGGCACCACAGGTCGTGGCATCGGCCCTGCCTATGAAGATAAGGTGGCCCGGCGAGGCTTGCGGATCAGTGACTTGTATCAGCCGGAGCAGTTCAAGGCGTCGCTCACAGAGCTCTTGGATTATCATAATTTCGTCCTGAAAAACTATTTCAATACCAAGACAGTCAGTCTTGAAGAAACCTTGGATGCGTCATTGGCATGGGCAGAAGAACTGCGTCCCATGGTGGGTGATGTCGTTACTCGGCTCGGGCAGCTGCAGAGCGATAACGCTAACATCTTGTTCGAGGGTGCCCAAGGTGCCTTGCTGGATATCGATCAGGGTACTTACCCATTTGTAACCTCATCAAATACCACTGCCGGTACGATCAGCAGTGGTTGTGGTGTGGGCCCTCTGGATCTGGACTACATCCTCGGCATTACCAAGGCTTACACGACACGAGTGGGCTCAGGGCCTTTTCCCACTGAGCTGTTTGATGCGGTGGGTGCCCAGTTGGGGAAGCGCGGTAATGAGTTCGGATCGACGACCGGTCGGCCGCGCCGTTGCGGCTGGTTTGATGCCTGCGCGTTGAAGCGGGCGATTCAGGTGAATAGCCTGTCCGGCCTGTGCATCACCAAGCTGGATGTACTCGATGGTCTGGATACTGTTTCATTGTGCACTAGCTATGATGAGACTGATCCCCTCAATCCCAAGCCTGTGTATGAGGTTTTGCCTGGTTGGCAGGAAAGCAGTGTCGGTGTGCAACAGATTGCGGATTTGCCGGCCAATGCTCGAGCCTATTTGAATCGGATTGAAGACGTCTGCGGTATCCCTATCGACATGATTTCAACGGGACCCGATCGACAAGATACGATTGAGCTGCGCGACCTGTTTCCTGTATAGCGAACCGCTGCTGTATTCGTAGCAGCGCCGTCGGTCCTTATCAATCCGGCTATTGTTCACCCCGGGGCATGGACTTGCGTAGCTTCGGGTCAAAGCCTGAGGCGACCCACTCGCCTTGGGCAGTGTTCCAGTGAGAAAAAAACCGGCGGGTCGCGGCGTCTGGGTGCAGTGCCAATCGCTCTGGAAAGAGATTCCAATCGGTCAGAGGGGGCGAGGGTGCCCGGATATACTTATTAGTCGTGGGCAGAGCGCTGGGTAGCCAGCCTCCTCGCGCATAATACTGGTGCCAGGTTCGACGTGACCTGATGCCATCACCATCCAGGCGGGTATGGAAGGTCGCAGTGTCATACAAGATACAGGTGCCAGAGACGCCATACAGCGGAACTTCTGCATAGTCCTCGCCAAGTCCCTCAAAGGCTTCATTAAGGGTTTCAAACCGGTTGCTGCGCGGCACGACACAAAAAGACGGTGTACCGGGTTCCACGTCCGTTAGATAGTGGATGGCGCATAACCAGTCGCAAGGCATATAGGGGCGGCGCACCAAGCGGTCTGCGAGGGCCTCGTCATGATGGAAGTTCATGGTGCCGACGCCGGCGTTCATGGGGGTCTCTCGAAAGTTGAATTCGCTGAAACGCACGTGTTGCTCGCCACCGAGCAAGCTTGATACCACAGGGTATGCACCTGGATGGCGAGTGAAACGGTCGAGCTCTGGATGATCCAGTAATGGCTGCGAGAAAATTAAACCCTGATTGCGATGGTGAGGTTTACGCCTTTCGCCTAATCCCCAAGCATCTGGTTTTGTTTGTTGGGTCTGGTTGAAAAACCCGTTGAGAAAGCGCAAGTCGGCGGTGTTCAAGCAGTTTTTTAAGACCACGAACCCATTCTCGGCGAAATAAGTACAGGCCGCGTGTTGTTCGTTCTGTGGGTCGAAGGCTGGCGGCGGTGTTTTGCTGATGCGGCCAAACCCTTGGGCCGCTTGGCTGGCAGCGCCGGCGAGGTTTTCCTGTTGTTGGAGCTTGATAGGCATTTTTAGCGGCCTCAATAGGGTAAATTGGCTGCGGAGCAGGTCAAATCACCGATTAGGCGGGCTGACCAGGCGACAATCCGGTGGTTACTCAGTATCATGCGCACCAAAAGGGCACGTCAAGTCAATTGATAGAAGGGCAAGCGAGAAGATAATCAGGAGCCCGGTTGGGTGGCCGTTGATGTAACGGGTCAGGTCAGCCTCGTCTGTGTTGGCAACCCAGTGTTGGTAAACTAGTGTTGGTAAACAAGTGTTGGCAACCAAGTGTTGGCAGCGAAACGCCAACGCACCGGTTTACGATAGATTATTGCTGCAGGCTGCAGATTAAGACAGATTGTATTGTTGCTGCAGTCAGCAGCTGATGAAGCGAAGGGTTGTAGAGAGAACCTACAGAGCCGAAATAACGAAAGACACCGTGGCAGCTGGTGTGCGACGGATAAAAGAACCATAAATCCCTAGGGAATTATGGTGCCGAGGAGAGGACTTGAACCTCCACGCCCTTGCGAGCACTAGCACCTGAAGCTAGCGTGTCTACCAATTTCACCACCTCGGCAATGAGGCGCGGAAGATTACTAAGGCCTATCATTGCTGTCAATCATACTCTGGTATTGAATGATGAAAAAAGATCCATTTCAACATCGCGAAGCGCGAAACTACGCAGAACCTATCGCCAGTCGAGAGCACATCCTCGCCTGCATGGAGCAAGCCGGCGAGCCCATGAGCTTTAAAGAGCTGGCAAAAACCCTTGCTCTAGAGGCAGAAAGTCAGCGAGATGCGCTGCAAAATAGACTTCGGGCTATGGTTCGAGATGGTCAGCTGGTGGTTGACCGGCGCAATATCTTTGCCATCGCCAGTAAGATGGAGTTGATCACCGGTAAAATCTCCGCCCATTCTGATGGTTATGGCTTCCTCGTCACGCCGAAAGGCGAAGAGGACGTGTTTCTCTCAGAGCGGCAAATGCACAAGGTCTTCCATGGAGATATTGCTCAGGTTCGAGTCGGCGGCAAGGATCGGCGCGGCCGCCTGCAGGGTGATATTGTTGAGGTCGTCCAGCGTAATACCGATCAACTCGTCGGACGGGTCTTTCACGAAGGGGCCTTGTGTTTTGTTGATCCTCTGAATAACCGGATCAATTTCGACATTCTTCTGCCGGCGGTCAAAGTTGATCAGCAGCCAGAGGGTCAGATTGTTGTCGTTAAGGTGCTTGAGCATCCCAAAGGTCATGGCCATGTGACCGCCGAAATCGTTGAAGTCCTGGGTGAACAGCTGACGCCAGATATGGAAGTGGGGATTGCCTTACGGAACCACGACATACCCGTTGATTGGAATGAAGAAGTGGATACTTTGGTCGACCGCATGCCAAGTGAGGTTAGAGCAAAGGATCTGGTAGGTCGCCAGGATCTGCGCGAACTGCCGTTTGTGACCATTGATGGTGAAGATGCGCGAGATTTCGACGATGCGGTGCTGTGCGAGCCAAGATCCCGAGGTGGCTGGCAACTGCGGGTGGCGATCGCCGATGTAGCCCACTATGTGGAAGTGGGTTCGGCGCTGGATCAGGCGGCTTTTGCCCGCGGCACTTCGGTGTATTTTCCACAATATGTCGTGCCGATGCTGCCAGAAAAGCTGTCGAATGGTCTGTGTTCACTGAATCCTTATGTGGACCGGTTGGTCATCGTCTGTGATATGCAAATCTCTGCCAAAGGGCGAGTGACTGCCTATAAATTTTACGAGGCAGTGATCCGCTCAGCTGCACGTTTGACCTATACCGAAGTTGCTGGCCTGATCAATTCGCCCTCAGAAGCCTTTGATCATCCAGAGTTGATCCCGAAGCTGCTGGATTTGCGCGATTTATTCGATGTCTTGATGGAGAAGCGCCACGAGCGGGGCGCCCTTGAGTTCGAATCCACAGAATTGCAATTTTTCTTTGATGAAAAAGGCAGCGTTAGCTCCATTGCACCTCGTAGCCGGAATATCGCCCACCGCATCATTGAAGAGTGCATGCTCTGCGCCAATGTTTGTGCTGCGCAATTTATTGTTAAGCACGGCAAGCCAGGGCTGTTTCGAGTGCACGAGCCCCCCACTGCCGAGAAGGTAGAGCTGCTCCGTGGCTTCTTGGGTCGCTTCAATGTCTTGATGGAAGATAGCGAGAACCCCACGACCCTGGATTACCAGCAGGTCATCGCTCAATTGCGCGAGAAGAAGAACAGCCATGTGTTACAGATGGCCTTGTTGCGTTCAATGAATCAGGCCGTTTACCAGCCCGAAAATAAGGGTCACTTTGGTTTGGGTTACAAAGAATATGCGCATTTCACCTCACCGATTCGACGCTACCCGGATTTATTGATGCATCGCCTGATCAAGAGCGTGATTCACGGCCCGACACTGAGTGATTGGATTCTGCGCTTTGGCAAGCCGGCTAAGGCCAGCTACTACCCCTATGAGGCCCTAGAGGTGTTGGCGTTGGGTGAGCATACGTCCTTGGTTGAGCGTCGTGCAGATGCCGCGGTCTATGAAGTGCTGGAGTGGATCAAGTGTGACTACATGAGTGACCGGGTCGGTGACATTCATGACGGCGTGATCACCGGCGTCGCCAAGTTTGGATTTTTTGTTGAGTTGGTGGATGTTTTTGTTGAGGGACTAGTCCATGTCAGCACACTGGCTGGCGACTACTATCAATTTGATCAGCAGAGCCAGACGCTCGTGGGTGAGCGAACCGGTGTGACCTATGGGATGGGGGATACAGTCAGCGTTCAAGTTGCTCGAGTCAATGTTACTGAGCGAAAAATGGATTTCGAGCTCATCTCCCATGAACCGTTGATCAGTCGTCGCAAGCCGCACAAGAATGTAGCCAAGGGCGGCGCCGGGCCTAAGTCAAAAACTGGCACCAAGTCTGGCGTAAAGCGTGACGGCAAGCCTCGTTCAAAAGCCAAGCCGAAGCCCAAAGCCAAGGCTCAGGCGAATCACCAGCCGAAGCCCAAAGCAAAGTCGAAGCCCAAAGTTAAGGCTCAGGCGAGCGACCAGCTGAAGTCCCAAGCAAAGCCTAAGGCTCAGTCTGAGGCAGCGACTGGTGAGAAGATCGGCGCGCCTAAGCGCAGGCGGCGTTAATGAAAGAGGCTGCGGTTACGGATGTTCTGTTTGGTATTAATTCTGTGGAAAGCCGATTGCTGGCGGGGAAGCAGGGAGTCCATACGCTGACGGTACGTGAAGGCTCGCTGTCTCGGCGAGTCGAGGCGTTGGTCGAGCTGGCGGAGTCGGCGGCAATACCGGTTCAGCGAGCCACTGACAGAGAGTTGGATGAGATGACCAGTATCAGTCATCAGGGTGTCGCATTGACTGTAGCGCCGATGTTGATGCTCGGCGAGAAGGCCCTGGACCAGATTCTCGAGACTAACCCGGAAGGGCTGTTGCTACTGATCTTGGATGGAGTAACGGACCCGCGAAATTTTGGTGCTTGCTTGCGTAGTGCCGCGACGTTGGGCGCACATTGTGTGATAGTGCCGAAAGACAACAGCGCGCCGCTGAATGCTGCAGCTGCCAAAACCGCCTCAGGCGGCGCCTCTATCGTACCAGTGGTGCAGGTCGTGAATCTGGTCCGCTGTATTGAACAGCTCAAGCAGCGGGGCATCTGGATAGTTGGGACGTTGCTGGAAGCCGACCAGGCCCTTGAGCAGGTGGATCTGACTGGTAATGTGGCGATTATCATGGGTTCCGAGGAGCGTGGGATGCGTGAGCGGACAACTAAGGCCTGCGATTACCTCGTCAATATCCCGATGCCCTATGCGAACCTAGGGTTTAATGTTTCAGTGGCGACGGGTATTTGTCTGTATGAGGCGATTCGGCAGCGCCAACACGTGGCGCCGCCCAAGACTGAAACCGCCGGGGCGAGATGAAAGTGGGGCGAGATGAAAATGGGGCGAGATGAAAGCGGGGCGAGATGAAAGTGGGGCGAGATGAAAGCCGGAGCCGCGATAGAACAGTAAAATTGAGGCTGAAATAATAAAAACGAACAAGGTTTGAATTACTGGCGGTGTATCGCTACAATGCGCCCCCAGTTTTCTCCTTGCTTCACCACCGCGAATCACGCGTGCTGGGAAGCATTAACCCGAAAGGAGTCTTGAATGAGACATTATGAAATAGTGTTTCTGGTACATCCTGATCAAAGCGAACAGGTACCAGGAATGGTCGAGCGTTACTCCAGCATGATTACCGACGGTGGTGGCCAGGTTCACCGCGTCGAAGATTGGGGGCGTCGTCAGTTAGCCTACCCGATCAACAAAATCCACAAAGCCCATTACGCTTTGCTCAATGTCGAATGTGGCAAAGAGGTTCTCGAGGAACTAAACACGGCTTTCCGCTTTAATGACGCGGTTTTGCGCAACCTGATCATGAGCCGCAAGGGTCCTGAGACGGAAGATTCGCCTATCATGAAGGTCGAACGCGAGAGTCGTGAGCGTAAAGAGCGAGACGATGTGTCAGCGCCTCGTGCGCCCGTGGCCGTTGAAGAAGCAGTAGCTGATACATATGCCGATTCAGAAGCCGATTCAGAAGCCGATTCAGAAGCAGCCAGCTAACCGGAGAATTTCATGTCACGATTTTATCGAAGAAGAAAGTTTTGCCGGTTTACTGCTGAAGGCGTAACCGAGATTGATTACAAAGATATCGAAATGCTCAAGCAATATGTCTCAGAGACAGGCAAGATCGTTCCGAGTCGTATTACGGGCACCAAGGCCAGATACCAGCGTCAATTGGCGAAAGCCGTTAAGCGTGCGCGTTATCTCGCTCTGATTCCTTTTACTGATGGGCATAAGTAAGTAGTCGCTATTCGCTGACTTACTGCTAAGTTTCCGCTAACTACTGAGAGCAAATTAGTATGCGTGCCCTGGCTGAATTCGTGATGCGAGGACGGCTTCAGGCGATAGCCGTCAGTGTCGGGCTGGCATTGTTGCCATTAGGTCATTGGTTTAGTGCGGCGATCGTTTGTTTGGTGCTGCTACGCAAGGGCGTCAGCGAAGGGTTGGTGCTGCTGCTGTTGGCAAGTACGCCGCTCATCGGGCTGTATATCACTACCGGTGACCCAGGTCCGTTGATGGGCCTGATGGGCATGGTTTGCCTGGCGTCGATCTTGCGCAGTACCCAATCTTGGGAGCTAGTGTTAGGGGCGGTAGTGGTTGTGGCAGGCGCCAGTAGTCTCATCTTTGAGGTACTGGTGGCAGACGATTTGACGAGGCTTGTGGAGTGGTACTTGGAGCTGACGGCTGATGGTAGTGCTCAACTAATTGATCCGGTCGAGATGCAGGAGCTGACGCGACAGGTGGTTATGGGTTTGTTTGCCATGGGTCAGGCCTATGCCATGATCGGTTTTCTGGTCTTGGCAAGATCTTGGCAAAGCCAGTTATATCATCCTGGCGGCTTCCAGGCTGAGTTCCATCAGCTGCGCATACCGGCACCATTGGCTGCCGGCATTGTAGCGCTGCTGCTGGTCTGTGTTGTGATTGGTACGCCGCAGGCGTTGCGCTGGATACCGTTGTTAACGGTACCTTTGGTCATGGCGGCAATTGGCCTGGTGCACTGGCTGGTTGCCATGAAGGGGTTGTCCGGCCATTGGTTGGGTGGCTTCTATATAGTGTTGATAATCATGTATCAGCTGGTTTCACCCTTGTTGGCATCGCTGGCATTGATGGATAGCTGGTTTGAATTGAGAAAGAAATTTCGATCCGATCGAGAGGTGTAAGATATGGAAGTTATTCTGTTAGAACGCGTTGCTAACCTAGGTAATCTGGGCGACCAGGTGACGGTCAAGTCTGGCTACGGGCGTAATTACCTGATGCCGCAAAAGAAAGCTGTGCCGGCGACGAAAGAAAATGTTGCCTCTTTCGAGGTTCGACGAGTTGAACTGCAAAAGCTGGCTGACGAGAAGTTGGCAGAATGCCAGGCTCGTGGTGCGAAAATCAGCGCCTTGGAAGTTACCATCACGGCTAAGGCCGGCGATGAAGGCAAGCTGTTTGGCTCAATCACTGTTCGTGACATCGTTGACGCCGTAGCGGCCCAAGGGTTCGAGCTGGAGAAGAGTGAAGTGCGCATGCCTGAAGGTCCGATCCGTGATCTGGGTGAGCATGAAGTAGATATTCACCTGCACACTGACGTCAATGTGAAGCTCAAAGTCGGTGTCATCGCCGAGGCTTGATTGAAGGCGTGATCCCGTGCTGGTGTCTATGCTGGCTGCCAAGCCAGGAGTCGCTGGAAACGGGATCAAGTTAGCCTAATTCAGGTTCCAGAAGCGCAGGGGGGTCTTGCTCAAGAGACGCCCGATATGTTTTGCTATTGAAAGTTTCTTTTCGCAGGGTACTCTACCCTACCTGGCTCATCCTTCAGCGCGGCGACACTTTTGGCTATAGCAACAGACGACATTAACACGGCGACCCTCAAGGTTCCGCCCCACTCGCTGGAGGCTGAACGGTCAGTCCTCGGCGGCTTAATGCTCGACGAACAGGCGTTCGACCATATTTCAGGCCTGCTGACCGCTGATGATTTCTACCGCGGGGATCACCGAGTGATCTTTCGCTGCATGGAAAGCATGGCGGAACAGAACAAACCCCTCGATATCATTACCATCTCTGAGGCTTTGAGTGCGGTCAACGAGCTCAGCAATGTCGGTGGTATTGCCTACTTGTCTGATCTAGCCAACAGCATTCCCACCACCTCTAATATCCGTGCCTATGCCACCATTGTGGTTGAGCGTGCCACCGTTCGTAAGCTGATCTCGGTCGCCCATGAGATTGCCGATAGCGGTTTTAATCCCGACGGTCGCGATAGTGCCACGCTGATCGATCTGGCGGAATCCAAAGTTTTCCAAATCGGCGACTCTCGGCCTTCTAGCGGCGGCCCTCTGCCAGTCCGTAGTGTTCTGACCAAGGCTGTTGAGCGCATCGATGAGTTGTTTCAGACCAAGGGCTCGCTGACGGGACTCAGTACAGGCTTTCGCGATATCGATGAAATGACTATGGGCCTGCAGAAGGGCGACCTGGTGATTGTCGCTGGACGGCCGTCCATGGGGAAGACCAGCTTCGCGATGAACATTGCAGAAAATGCCGCGATCGCCGGTGATAAGCCGGTCTTGGTGTTCAGTATGGAGATGCCTGCGGATTCATTGATCATGCGTATGCTGTCGTCCCTCGGGCGAATAGACCAATCAAAAATTCGAAGCGGACAGTTGAGCGACGAAGACTGGCCAAGGCTCACATCAGCGGTCACTTTGCTGAACGACAAGCCGTTGTTTATCGATGATTCCTCAGCCCTGTCGCCCAACGAAATTCGCTCTCGATGTCGGCGGATTGCCCGAGAACACGGCCCTATTGGCTTGATCGTGGTGGACTATCTACAATTGATGCAAGTGACCGGCGGCTCAGAGAATCGAGCAACAGAAATCTCGGAAATTTCCCGTGGGCTGAAGGGGATAGCCAAGGAGTTTGATTGTCCAATGGTGGCTCTGTCTCAACTCAACCGAGGTCTGGAGCAGCGGCCCGACAAGCGTCCAATCATGTCTGACTTGCGAGAATCTGGCGCCATCGAGCAGGATGCGGATGTTATTCTGGCGATCTATCGAGACGAGGTTTACCACGACGACGCAGAAAAGGGCGTCGCTGAAGCGATTATCTTGAAACAACGAAATGGTCCTATTGGTCGCAAGAAGCTTGCATTTATTGGCCAGTACACCAAGTTTGAAGATCTGGCTCAGGGCTACGATGATTACATGTATGAGTAGCGCTTATGAGTCGCTCGGATGAGACGCGTCTGTGAGTAGCTCCTATGAGTAGTTCGCCCATAGCGAGAATCCACGTTCGAGGTATACAACACAATCTCGATCTTGCCCGCGCCTGTTCACCTCATAGTCAATTGCTGGCCATGGTCAAAGGCAACGCCTATGGCCATGACATGCTGGGTCTGGCATCTCGTCTGCAAAGGGTCGATGCCTTTGGTGTCGCTCGAGTTGATGAGGGGCTTCAATTGCGTGCCCAGGGCGTCAAGCAGCCCATTATTGTGTTGCATGGATTTAACGACTCGCAGGAACTCGAAGCTTGTCGACAAGCTGTGCTGACACCGACCGTGCATAGCCAACACCAGTTAGATCTGTTGTCAGACCAGCACAGTCGCGACCTGCCGGTCTGGCTCAAGCTCGATACAGGCATGCACCGATTGGGATTTTCGCCGCTGGCGTTTCAGGCCATTGTCGACAGTGGCGAATTCAATGTGACTTGTATTTTGAGTCATCTCGCCAACGCTGAAAATCTCGCTCATCCACAGAATAGCCTGCAGCTCGAATTGTTCGCGGCACTGACCAAGGACCTGGGCATACCGCGCAGTCTGGCGAATTCGGGGGCGATCCTCGGTTGGCCCGAGAGCCATTATGACTGGATTCGCCCCGGTATCATGCTCTACGGCAGCTCGCCGGCGAACACCAAGTTGGCTGACCTGCGTCCAGCGATGACCCTGACAGCACCGGTGCTCTCGGTTAGGGCGGTGGCAGCAGGAGAGACCATTGGCTATGGCGGTATCTGGCGCGCGCCGGAAAATACCCGTATTGCAGTGTTGGGCATCGGCTATGCTGATGGTTATCCGCGGGAAGTCCCGGTGCAAATGCCGGTGTGGATCAATGGGCAGCGGCGACCGATTGTTGGTCGAGTTTCCATGGATACCTTGATGGTGGATGTGGGTGATCTGCCAATAGTCCCCAATGAGCGAGCCGAGATGTGGGGCCAGGCGCTACCGGTAGATGAAGTGGCGGCATTGGTGGGCTCCATTGGCTATACCCTGATGTCCGGTCTGACCGCGAGAGTGCAACGTGAATTGGTTGATGAGTAAGCGCTCGCCAACAGCAGAGACCAGTAATTTCAAAATAAATGGACAATACAGGCGACACTGATGGCCAAGTCAAAAACAGTTTATGTCTGCGGTGATTGTGGCTCTGAAAGTGCCAAATGGCAGGGTCAGTGTGGTGACTGCAAAGCCTGGAATACCATGACTCGGCTGTCGATTGAAGACACCGCCCGCAGTGCCAGAAAGCAGGGTTTTGCCGGCCAACTAGCCGCTGCCAGCATTCTCGGCGAGGTGTCTGCCCAGGATGTGCCGCGACTGGCCACCGGTTCTGGTGAGTTTGACCGTGTGCTGGGAGGTGGTTTGGTGCCCGGTTCGGCGGTGTTAATCTCCGGTAGCCCCGGCGCTGGCAAGAGTACGTTGTTGATTCAAACCTTGTGTAAGCTCGCCGAGCAACACGCGGCCCTGTATATCACCGGTGAAGAGAGTCTGGCACAGATCGCGATGCGGGCCCGACGGCTGCAATTGCCGGTTGATAAGCTCAACGTCATGGCGCAGACCAATGTGGAAGCGATTTGTGCGACCTGGGATGAGATGAAGCCCAAATTAATCGTGATTGACTCGATTCAGGTCATGTACATGGATGGTGTGGAATCGGCCCCTGGCGGTGTTGCCCAGGTTCGAGAGAGCGCTTCCATGTTGATCCAGCACGCCAAGCGTACTGACACGATCTTATTGTTGGTGGGCCATGTAACGAAGGAAGGCAACCTCGCTGGCCCAAGGGTGCTGGAGCATATGATTGATTGCTTCGTGATGCTCGAAGGCGAGAACGACAGTCGCTATCGCACCCTGCGCGCCAGTAAGAATCGCTTTGGTGCCGTCAATGAGTTGGGTATTTTTGCCATGACCGAGAAGGGCCTGGCAGAAGTGTCGAACCCCTCGGCGATCTTCTTGTCTCGAGGCGAGGAGGCGGCGCCTGGCAGTATCGTCATGGTCGTTTGGGAAGGCACGCGACCCTTGTTAGTTGAAGCTCAAGCCCTGGTTGATGCCAGTGCCCTGGGTAATCCTCGGCGAGTGGCGGTGGGTTTTGAGCAGAATCGATTGGCCATGCTGCTGGCGGTGCTGCATCGTCACGGTGGCTTGCAGGTGGGTGATCAAGATGTCTTCGTCAATGCGGTTGGCGGTATTCGCGTGACCGAAACCAGCAGCGATCTGGCGCTCCTGCTCGCGGTGGTCTCAAGTTTTCGAGACAAGGCGCTGCCCATGGATCTGATTTGTTTTGGCGAGGTGGGTTTGTCCGGTGAAATCAGGCCCGTGCCGAACGGTCAGGATCGATTGCGAGAGGCGGCGAAGCATGGCTTTCGGCACGCCATCGTGCCGAAAGCCAACTTGCCTAAACAACCGATCAAAGGCATGCAGATCACCGGCGTCAACAAGCTCCAAGAGGCTCTTGAAGCCATTGGCGCCTGAGTCCGCGGTTTTCTGGGCTCAGGCCAGCTTCTTGTACTTGACCCGAGTCGGGCCCGTGTCACCCTGACGTTTGCGGTGGTCATCTTCATATTCAGAATAGTTGCCATCAAACCAGACCGCAGTGCTGTTACCTTCAAAGGCGAGGATATGGGTAGCAATCCGATCGAGGAACCAGCGATCATGTGAGATCACCATCAAGGTACCCGGATAGGCTTCGATGGCGGTTTCCAAAGACCGTAATGTCTCTACGTCCAGGTCGTTGGTGGGTTCGTCTAGCAGTAGGAAATTTGCGCCCTTTTTCAGCAGCTTTGCCAGGTGCACGCGATTGCGCTCACCGCCAGAAAGATTTTTCACCAGTTTCTGTTGATCCCCACCCTTGAAGTTGAAGCGACTGACATAGCCGCGAGAAGGCGTCTCGTAGCGACCAATCTGAATCACCTCGTTACCTTCTGAAATCTCCTCCCAAACATTCTTGTCGTCTGACAGACTGTCGCGGCTTTGATCCACATGACCGAGGACGACGGTTTCTCCTAAACGTACCGTCCCGCTGTCAGGCTGATCGGTGCCGCTGATCATTCGGAACAGGGTGGACTTACCCGCGCCGTTGCCGCCAATAATGCCGACGATGGCACCCTTAGGCACGCTGAAACTCAAGTCGTCAATCAGCAGTTGATCGCCAAACCCCTTGCTAACACTTTCAACCTCAAGGATGACATCGCCCAATCGAGGTCCTGGTGGAATGTACAATTCCAGGGTCTCGCTGCGGCGCTGAAATTCCTGGCCGTTAAGCTCTTCAAAGCGAGCCAAGCGGGCCCGATTTTTGGCATGCCGAGCCTTGGGTTGAGTCCTGACCCACTCCAGTTCGGCTTTGATGGTTTTCTGTCGCGCGCCTTCGCGCTTTTCTTCCATTTCCAGACGTCGGTCTTTGTCTTCGAGCCAAGCGGAGTAGTTCCCTTCGAAGGGGATGCCATAGCCACGATCCAACTCCAGAATCCAACCCGCGGCGTTGTCGAGGAAGTACCGATCGTGGGTAATGGCGACCACGGTGCCAGGAAAGTCCTGTAGATAATGTTCGAGCCAGGCCACGCTTTCCGCATCCAGGTGGTTCGTGGGTTCGTCCAGCAACAGCATGTCGGGATTGGACATCAACAAACGGCACAAGGCGACTCGACGTTTCTCACCCCCAGACAGGGTTGTGACGTCGGCATCAAATGGGGGTAGGCGTAACGCGTCGGCGGCGATATTGAGTTTGCGTTCCAGGTCCCAGCCATCGGCGGCGTCGATCTTGAGTTGTAGTTCTCCTTGTTGTTCGAGGAGATCGGTCATCTCCGTGTCAGACATGGGTTCGGCAAATTTATCGCTGATCTCGTTGAAAGCGTCGATCAGGTCTTTGAGTTCGCGCACGCCGTCTTCCACATTGCCACGAACGTCGCGGCTCGCGTCCAGTTCTGGCTCCTGGGATAAATAACCAATCTTCAGGTCCGGCTGGGGTCTGGCTTCGCCGAGGATTTCCAGGTCGAGACCGGCCATAATTTTCAGCAGCGTAGACTTACCGGCGCCATTGAGACCCAGGACGCCAATTTTTGCCCCTGGAAAAAATGATAAAGAGATATCCTTCAGGATAACGCGATTCGGCGGAACGACCTTACCGACTCTGGACATGGTGTAAACGTATTGTGCCATGGATAATTGACCCAGCAAAAAAAGTTGAGTTTAACAGATACGCCCCTGAGTGTTTCAACACATCGGTGCCAGCCTTGCCGGTTTAGAGTAGAATGGCGCTTTTCCAGCCGGGAAGCCTATAGTGCATTGCCCTTTTTGTAGTCATAGCGAGACCAAGGTCATTGATTCACGTCTGGTGGCCGATGGCGATCAGGTTAGACGCCGGCGTGAATGTCAGGAGTGTGGCGAGCGGTTTACCACGTTTGAGTCGGCCGAGTTGTTGTTGCCTCGAGTGATCAAGAGTAATGGCAGTCGGCAGCCCTTTGACGAAGCTAAGTTGCGCAGCGGTATCTTGAGAGCCATTGAGAAGCGCCCGGTAAGCCTAGAGCGAGTTGAGTTGACGATCAATCGGATCAAGCATCGATTGCGAGCCACTGGTGAGCCAGAAGTGAATACTCTCAGTGTGGGTGAGCTCGTGATGGATGAATTACGAGACCTGGATGACGTGGCTTATGTGCGCTTTGCCTCTGTTTACCGTAGCTTTCAGGACATTAATGAATTTCGAGAAGAGATCGAACGCCTGGATGCAGGCAAGATAAAGCGCGACGAGTGAGCAGAGCATGAACCACGAGACTTTTATGGCAGAGGCCTTGCGTGAGGCTGAACGCGGCCTCTATACGGCTCAGCCGAATCCGCGGGTCGGTTGTGTGTTGGTCAAGGCTGGGGAGGTTATCGCCCGCGGATTTCATCTGCAGACCGGTCATGGGCACGCGGAAGCCAACGCGCTTAAGCTTGCGGGCACCGCGGCCCGTGATGCGACCGCCTATGTGACGCTGGAGCCTTGTAGTTTTGTTGGCCGCACACCTGCCTGTGCTGACAGCTTGATAAAGGCGGGGGTCAAAACCGTGGTCTATGCCATGACTGATCCTCATCCAGGAAATTGCGGCAAGGGCCTCGAAAAGCTGGTGGCGGCGGGCATTGAAGTTGTGGGTCCCGTGTTGCCGGCGTCGGCGCAGGCATTGAACCCGGGGCATATCAAACGCTTTGCCACGGGCATGCCCTATGTTCGACTGAAGCTCGCTATGAGCTTGGATGGCAAGACAGCATTAGCCAACGGACGCAGTCAGTGGATTACAGGGGCCGCGGCCCGACGAGATGTGCAGCGGTTACGCGCCCGTAGTTCGGCGATTGTCACCGGCGTGGAGACAGTGATCGCCGATGATCCGGCGCTGACGGTCCGCGCCACCGACCTGGAAGTTGAATTTGCTGAACTGGCCGCGAGCGTTACTCGCCCCTTGATTGTGATGGATAGTAATCTGCGCATTCCCTTAACGGCGAAGGTTTTGACGCAGCCACAGACTCAGATTGCCTGTGGTCAGGATCAGGTGGCCGAGGCACCTGCACATTTGCCCGTACTGGGGTTGGCCCGTGGCGTTGATGGGCGGCTGGATATCCGCGATCTGTTGTTGAACCTCGGTGCTCAGGATTGTAACGAGGTCCTGTTTGAATGCGGCGCGACGCTGGCGGGTAGTCTAGTGCAATCGGGGTTGCTGGATGAAATTGTGATGTATATTGCGCCACGAATGATGGGTCATGATGCTCGGTCATTACTAAACCTACCGACAATTGCTACTATGGAGGATCTGGTGGAGCTGGAGATCGCCGATGTGCGTCGTGTCGGTGAGGATTTACGCTTGACGATGAAGGTGGCAGCCCGCGAATCTTGAGTGGGTATGTGGCTATAATTAATAATTTGCAGCAGGAAAGCATATGAGCATGGTAATAGAAGGTGATTTCTCGGCGAGTGACGCTAAATTTGCGATCATCGTGGCGAGATTCAACGGCTTTGTGGTCGAGGGTCTGCTAACGGGTGCGCTGGACACGCTCAAACGCCATGGCGTTGATGATAGCAACATTACCGTGATTCGGGTGCCCGGCGCTTTTGAGATGCCATTGGCCACCCAGGCAGTGGCAGAGAAAGGCGAATTTGATGCGATTTTAACCTTAGGTGCTGTGATTCGTGGCGGGACACCACACTTTGAATTTGTCGCTGGCGAATGCGCCAGCGGTATCGCTCATATTGCGCTGGCGAACTCGGTGCCCATCGCCTTCGGGGTGTTGACCACTGACACCATTGAGCAGGCGATTGAGCGGTCTGGCACCAAAGCCGGCAACAAGGGTATCGATGCGGCTATGACAGCCCTTGAGATGGTCAGTTTGATGCGGCAACTGGCGTGATGATCAAAGACCAGGACGATCTCAGTCAGGGCGCGAAAACGCCCGTATCGGCCAAGGGCGCCGGACGTAACCAAGCGCCCAAAGACCTGACTAAAACCCCCTCGGCCAGAAGCAAGGCGCGCCGCTTTGCCCTGCAGGCCCACTATCAGATTCAGTTGAACGATTGTTCCGTGGCGTCAGTGGAGGAGCAGTTTCTCCAGGACCATGATATGAAACGGGTGGATACCGAGTATTTCCACGAATTGCTGTCGGGTACCACCGTTCACCGGCGCGAGCTGGTGGCGCTCATCACGCCGACGTTGGACCGATCTTTTGATTCCCTTGACCCCATTGAGAAAGCTATTTTGTTTATCGGCTGTTTTGAGCTGGTACATCGTATCGACGTGCCCTATCGAGTGGTGATCAATGAGGGTATCGAGCTGGCCCGCCAGTTTGGTGCCACCGAGAGCCACAAGTACATTAACTCCATCCTTGATCGGTTGGCTAAAGGTCATCGGACCAGTGAACGTGGCCGCTAAGGCTCGTTTGATGGTCGCCACGATGTGGTTGTGATGACGGATTCTCGCCGCGAGTTTTCCATTATCCAGCAGTACTTTGCGGGGCTTATTACCACCACCAGCCCCGCTATCGTGCTGGGTCCGGGGGACGACTGCGGGATCTTCAGTGTGCCCGCGGGTCAGGAAGTATGCATCTCTACCGATACCCTGACGGCCGGCGTCCATTTCCCCCTAGACGCCGCACCAGCGGTGGTAGCGCATCGGGCGCTGGTGGCCAACCTCAGTGATTTATCGGCAATGGGTGCCTGCCCGTTAACCTGCACGTTGGCGTTGACGCTGGACGCTCAATCTTCCACAGACGTTTGGCTCGCGCCCTTCGCGGATCATCTCCGTGAGTTGATCGACGCCTATGCTATTCCGCTGATTGGTGGCAATCTCTCTTCCGGTCCCTTATCGCTGACGTTTACAGTGCTGGGAACGGTGCCCGCCGGGCGTGCGCTGCGTCGTGATGGCGCGCAGATAGGCGACGATGTCTATGTCACCGGGCATCTCGGGAACGCTGCTGGTGGCTTGGCACAGTTACAAGGGGGCGGGTCGCGGTCGCCGGCCTTGCTGGAGCGCTACCAACAGCCGACGCCAAGACTAGCGACGGGTATGGCATTACGTGGCACGGCCACTGGTGCAATCGATATTTCTGATGGCCTGCTCGCCGATTTGGGGCATGTTGCTGAGGGCAGTGATGTGGGGATTGAGGTCGCGCTGGGGCAGCTGCCGCTATCAGACCCATTACTGGAAAATTTTGATCTAGCGCGATGCCGCGAGTTTGCCCTGGCGGGAGGTGATGACTACGAGCTGGCATTCACGGCAGGCATTGCCCAGCGGCAGTCAGTGGCCGCCGTTGCTTTGGCGACCCAGGTGGAAATCACCAGGATTGGTCGAGTCTTTGAAGGTGATGGGGTGCGGGTTGTGGCTGCCGATGGTCAGATCATACCTGTCGCGCGCCATGGCTACGCACATTTTTAAGGAAATGATGATGACTCCGAGAAACTATAAGGCCTTGACGAATCCTTGGCATTTGCTGGCCACAGGTTTTGGCAGCGGCCTGGCACCCAAGGCGCCGGGCACGATGGGTAGCGTACTGGCCCTATTGTTGTGGATCCCGCTGCAGGGATTACCGGTGATGGCCTACGGCCTCTTTGTTCTGGCCTGCATACCGTTCGGCATTTGGTTGTGTGGTCGCGTCGCGGCCGAAATGCAGGTTAAGGATCCAGCCTGTATCGTATTTGATGAATTTGTCGGCGTCTGGGTGACGCTGTTTATGTTGCCGGTTGGCTGGTACTGGCCTGTCATTGGCTTCATCCTGTTTCGGTTGTTTGATATTTTCAAGCCCTGGCCCGTGAGTTGGCTGGATCAACAGTTGCCAGGTGGTTGGGGCATTATGCTTGATGACGTGGCCGCCGGACTCTTGAGCCTGATCATTATTCAGGTACTGGCTTTGGGATTGGGAATGTCGTGACGGGGGTGCTGAAGACGTGGTGATGCTGCGATTATGGATGATCTCGTGGCTGTTCGGCGCTTCGCTCCAGGTAACGGCGGCAGAAACCATCGAAATTGATGTTGTCGGTCTTTTCAAAGATGTGGCGATGCTGCGCATTAACGGCGAACAGCAGTTGCTGAAAATCGGCCAACGTTCTCCCGAAGGTGTCTTGCTCTTGAGTGCGGACAGCCGTGGCGCGACCATTGAGGTGGATGGCGAGGCGCTGAGCCTTGATTTGAGCAGTCATATCAGTGCCGAATTTTCTGCGCAGGTGCCGACCACGGTGGCGATTCGGCGAGACAATAATCAATACCACACGACCGGTTCAATCAATGGCGTCCCGGTGACTTTTTTAATCGATACTGGCGCCACAATCCTGGCGATGAACAGCCGTCATGCCGCTGCACTGGGTCTCGATATGCGTCACGCCAGACCTATGCAAGCAACGACCGCTGGTGGCTCCGTTACTTCGCAGCAGGTGATGATCAAGCGAGTTGACGTCGGCGATATCCAGGTGAACAATGTGCTCGCGGCAGTTTTGCCAGGTGACTATCCAGCAGAAATCCTCTTGGGTATGAGCTTTCTTCGCAATGTCGAAATGAGTGAGAATGCAGGATTGATGCTGCTGAAAAGCCGCTAGCCCAATCACCGGGTCACGACTGGGGATATTCACCGGAGTTAGAATAGTCGCCGGGATGCCGTTGTCCTGCTAGAATTGCGAGACTATTAGGCAGGAGTATTGCTTGAGCTCTGTATATATCGCCAGTTCGTTGTTACCGACCCCCTGGGGTGAATTCACGCTGCACGGCTTTGAAGACACTGAGACGCGCCAAGAACATGTTGCGATCACCTTTGGTGATGTCACGACGGGGGGACCTGTGCTCTGCCGAGTCCACTCGGAATGCTTGACCGGCGATGCGTTGTTCAGTATGCGGTGTGATTGTGGTTCTCAACTGCAAGCCGCTTTGCAGCGTATCTCAGCTGCGGGTCAGGGTATTATCCTGTACTTGCGTCAGGAGGGTCGAGGCATTGGTCTGATCAATAAAATCCGAGCCTATGAATTACAAGACCAGGGCGCCGATACGGTGGAAGCTAACGAGCGTCTTGGGTTTGATGCTGATCTGCGTGATTACACGGTCTGCAAAGCGATGTTTGCCCATTTTCAGATTACGCAGGTTAGCTTGATGACGAATAATCCCGTGAAGATTAATGCCCTGACCAAACTGGGTATTGAGGTCACCGAGCGCATGTCTATCGAGACCGGGCAGAATGATCATAATGCCCGATATCTCGCCACTAAGGCCGGCAAGTTAGGTCATCTTTTAGGTCAAAAGGACTAGCGCACCTGCGCCCTCGGGGTTCGTGCTTGCCTTGAATCAATACCTCCACCAGATCCCGAGGGATGCCGTTCACTTTACCGATAGGGAAATGGGCCAGAAAGCTGTCGCGCTGTAATGTGTCACTGCTGCCATAGCCTACTGATTAAGTATGCCTATGCCTCTGCCTATGCCTCTGCCTATGAACAGGGAACAGGGAACAGGCCACCAAACATCGATCGTCGCCACCAGGATTTGCTGAATTGCAGTGATCAGTCGCAGGCGCAAACCAGAGCGCGCGGCTGCGACGAGTGGCGCTTACCGATCAGATATTCTGGCCGATGCGCCAGAGAATCCCGCTGGGATCAGTCACCACAAAGTCCAACATGCGCCAGGGTTGCTCAACAATTGCTGTGACCTTGACGCCGTATTTTGAGCTCAGCTCTGCATCGATGACCTGCTGGTACCACCCATGAATGTCTTCAACTAACAGGTGCATCATTAAATTTTCAGCTAAGGCCGGGGTATAGAAATTCTGCAGCAAAAAGCTGCAATTGCCCGCATGAAAGTAGGCGACATCCTCTTCGTCTGAGGCTTTCACAAAACCAAAATCTATATAGAACTGTTTCGACAGTTCAAAATTTTTGGCTGGAATAAAAGCTTTTAGCTCGATGGTGTTTAGATTGCTCACTGGCGTTCCCCCTTGTGTATGGTGGGCCTGCGCAGTCTTTCTGTCAGGGGCGCAAAGCTTGAAGTGATTCGGTCGTTGCCAAGGCGGCCAGCCGTGCCGTGATGGCGGTGTGGATACCCGCCGCGTTCAGGCCGCAGTCAGCTAACATTTGAGCAGGCTTGTCCTGGGCAACAAATCGGTCGGGAATGCCCAGGTTCAGGGTCGAAACGGGCAAATTCGATACTGCGATGAACTCATTCACCGCTGAGCCCGCGCCACCAGCCAAGGTATTTTCCTCCACCGTAACCAATATGCTATGGCTCAGTGACAAGTCGCGCAGCATGGCTTCATCCAAAGGCTTGACGAACCGCATATCGACTACCGTTGCATTGAGCCATTCTCCCGCCTCAAGGGCTGGCGCGAGCATTGAACCGAACGCCAGTATGGCCACCTGTTGGCCCTCTCGGCTTAGTCGCGCCTTGCCGATTGCCAGTTGCGTCATTTGTGCCACGATTTCGACGCCAGGGCCAGTGCCCCGAGGGTAGCGAACTGCTGCAGGCCCTGGATGCATAAAGCCGGTATAAAGCATCTGCCGCAGTTCATTTTCGTCGCTAGGAGCCATGATCAAGAGATTCGGTACGCAGCGTAAAAATGACAAATCGAAGGCGCCAGAATGAGTGGGACCGTCCTCCAGCAGGCAGGCCCGGTCGATCGCAAATAAAACATTCAAATTCTGGATTGCCACATCATGAATCAGCTGATCATAGGCTCGTTGCAAAAATGTCGAATAAATCGCGACCACGGGCATGGCCCCCTGGCAGGCAAAACCTGCTGCGAGGGTGACCGCATGCTGCTCAGCAATCGCCACATCGAAGTAACGATCGGGATGTTTCTCGGAGAAAGCGATCATGTCAGAGCCTTCGCGCATCGCCGGGGTAATACCCACTAGGCGTGGTTCCTGGTCTGCCATATCCACCAGCCAGCGACCAAATATATTGGAATAGCTTGGCGCCTTGGGGACCTTTTTATCGTTCTGTTGGGTGGGCTCAATTTTCGTCAAGGAGTGGGTGCCAACCGGCGACGCTTCGGCTGGACCGTAGCCCTTGCCCTTTTGGGTGATGACATGCAGGAAATGTGGACCCTTGAGGTCTCGAATGTTCTCCAGGGTGGTCACCAGCGTCTCAAGATCGTGGCCGTCGATGGGGCCCATATAGTTCAGTCCTAGCTCATCAAACAGGGTGCCGGGCACGACCATTCCTTTCATATGTTCTTCGGTTCGCTTCGCCAGCTCCCAGGCATGGGGAATTCGGCTGAGCAACCTTTTACTGCCGGCGCGCATTGACAGGTACAGGCGGCTGCTCAGAATGCGCGCGAAATATTTGGCAAGGCCACCCACATTTTTGGAAATCGACATGGCATTGTCATTCAGAACCACCAACATATCGGCTTTGGTGTCGGCCGCATGATTCAGCGCCTCGAATGCCATGCCCGCCGTGATGGCACCGTCGCCGATCACGGCAACGGTGCGTTGTGCCCGTTGGTCCATGCGCGCAGCAATGGCCATGCCCAGTGCGGCGCTGATGGATGTGGAAGAGTGACCCACGCCAAAGGTATCGAATGGGCTTTCGTCTCGAGAGGGAAAGGGTGCGATGCCGTCACGTTGCCGCAGACTCCCCATGCGCTCACGGCGGCCAGTGAGAATTTTGTGGGGGTAGGTCTGGTGCCCGACATCCCAAACCAGTTGATCCTGTGGTGTATCAAACACATAGTGCAGAGCGATAGTGAGCTCAACAACGCCGAGCCCGGCACCGAAATGACCGCCGGTTTGACCGACCGTGTAGAGCAAGTAATGTCGCAATTCCTCGGCAACCTGCGGCAGCTGGTGCTTTTCCAGGCAACGCAAGGCGGCTGGTTCAACAATGCTGTCCAGCAGTGGGGTTAAGGGTCGAACTAGTGGAATTTCAGTAAACATAAGCTGGCGATTCTACCTTAAAATGTTCAAGCCTCCCATGAAATTTGGGCTGCAAAGGCGATCTTGCGGTCGTCAGGATGTTAGTGAACGGCAGCTTTGATGCTGCCAAGGTTCTCGGCGCTGGCGCCTAATGATCTCGACGAGCGATAAAGTCTGCGAGCGCGATCAATGGCGTGGCGGTCTTGCCCAGCGGTATGAGGGCCTCTATCGCCGTCTGATGCAGTGCGTCGAGCTGGGCGCTGGCCGCAGATAAGCCGTGGGTCGAGATAAAGGTGGATTTGGCATTGTCCTGATCCGAGCCGCTGGGCTTGCCGAGCACTAGCGTATCGCCCGTGTGATCGAGAATATCATCGCGAACCTGAAACGCCAGTCCCAATGCGTAGCCATAGTCGATTAGCGCTTGCTCGGTAGCCGGGTCGGCTCCGCCGATTCGAGCGCCGGCTGCCAGGCAGGCGGAAATCAGATCGCCCGTCTTGCGGCGATGCATAGTCTCCAGCTCAAGATGGGAAATTCGTTTGGATTCCGCCGCCAGATCCAGCGCCTGACCTCCGACCATGCCAGCTGGGCCCGCGGCCTTGGCTAGAAGGCCGATGAGGTCGAGCCGCGTAGTGTGGGACAGTGCGACGTCACCGGCGATCAGTTCGAAGGCGTAGGCCTGCAGCGCGTCGCCTGCAAGAATGGCAGTTGCCTCGTCGAATTGAATGTGGACCGTAGGTTGGCCGCGGCGCAAATCATCATCATCCATACAGGGTAGATCGTCGTGAATCAGCGAATAACAATGAATCATCTCGATGGCGCAGGCAGTTTTATCGGCTTTCTCGAGGCTTGCGCCAAGGATCAGTGACGTCATATAGATCAGGCTGGGACGAATTCGCTTGCCGCCGTTGAAAACAGCATAGCGCATGGCGGCCAGTAAGGACGCCGGGACTTGATCATCTTGTAGATAGGCGTCGAGTTGCTCGTGGATGCGCTGCTGATAGATGTTCAGCAGTTCAGGCATCGCCTACTGGCCCCGTGTCGAAGTCCTGGCTGGTGACCTGGCCGTTCTGCTCGATCAAAATCTTGACCTTCTGCTCTGCCTGGCTCAAGGCCTGCTGGCACTCGCGGGTTAGACGAATACCCTCTTCAAAGGTTGTCAGAGAATCTTCCAGCGTGAGTTCGCCGGCTTCCATCTTTTCCACCAGATTCTCCAGCTTGACCAGAGATTGCTCGAAGGGGTAACTTTTTTTGGTGGCCATGATAAGACTCAGCTAGGTTCAGGTTGTCACGATACGCAGGCCCAGGTCGGACGTCAATCAAGGTCTGCATCTGGCAGATAGGTGTTGCGTCTGGTAGTGGGTCAACGTGATGGGAGGGACTCGGCAAACACCGGTGACAGTGGTATGGTGCGGAGACAGGTTGTATAACCCAATAACCCACTCGGAGTGTTTATGCGCAAAATAATTCTATTGATGGCAGCCCTGATTTCGCCCCCCCTAGCGTGGGCCGATGCCGATGCGGACATCGCTTATCGCGAAGCCGTGATGAAAGTGGTGGGCGGCCATATGAAAGCCATGAGCACCATCCTTAAAGGCCAGGTTCATATGGCAGATCTTGCCTACCACGCCAATAGCATGCGAGATGTGTCGTTGCTGGCACCACAAATATTTCCCGCTGGTAGTGGTGAAGGTAAGACGGCTGCGCTGGCCGCTATCTGGGATGAACCTGCCGAATTCAAAGCCGCGATGGATCGTTATGTGAACGCCGCAGCGGGTATGGCCGATGCGGTGGCGAGCCAGGATATGGGCCAGGTTGGGCCAGCGATTCAGGCGCTTGGCAAGTCCTGTAAAGGTTGCCATGACGATTATAAGAGTGACGACTAAATCGGCCAGCAGCTCAAGGCTGACGGACTTGGCCTGAGGCAGAAGCGCTAAACGTAGTTCACCAGGGCATAGACACCCAGTGCGACTACGCCGAAAGCCAGTAATCCGCGAAACCACGGATTGCTGGCTTTGTTATTGCTGCTCGCCGAGTAGCGCCAGCCCGTCAGCATGGGTAGTAGCAGGTTTTCACCGCGAACAATGACATGATAGGCCAGCGCACTGAGGTGCAAAATCACCAGCCCGGCAATAATCCAAGGGACGGTTTCATGAATGCTGGTGAGCTGGCCGCTGGTACGATCGGACACCAGATGAACCAGTGGACCTTCCAGCAGAATGTCGTCATTAGCGAACAAGCCAGAGCCCGCTTGAATCAACAAGACCGCCAGCATGGTCAAAATGCTGAGAGCGCCCAGCGGGTTATGCCCGGTCGATGGTTGTTGGTGGTTTGCCAGCAGTTGCTTGGCATAGTCGATGGTTGTCCTGGGTCCCTTAACGAAGGACGTGAAGCGGGCGTGGTAGTTGCCGATCACGCCCCACAGGATTCGAAAAATAACCAGGCTCAGAATGCCGTAGCCGCTGAGCGTATGGTAATCCATGATATTGAAGCCGCCCATCAAGCCCGTCGTAAACGACACGCCAACCAGAACCACCAGCGTCCAGTGGAAGACTCTGGTGGGCAGATCCCAGACAAAATGCCGTTTCATTTCGGTGCCACATGTTTGACGGACAGATTGCTATCAGGTTCGTCACTGACGGATAGACAGTACGCTAGCGAGTAACTACCGGGTTTCACTCGATATTCCTCCAAGGTGTCCGGTCCGCAGCTGGCGCCACCAACCCCCCGTTGCATGGCGTCAAGGCATACCCACGTCGGGGCTTGGGGCAAGACCTCGTAGGTATGGTAAGCCGGGGTCAGTATTTCATGGGGGTAATGACTAGCACTCGCCTCCATGGTTGTCATGGCGCGAACCTTGAACGCCTGGCCGTTAACCTTGCCGACCTGAAGCCAGCGAATGTCAGTCAGGTTGCCGTGATCTTGTGGAAGGATATACGGCACGTATTGGTCGCTGACGGTGCTGCTATGCTGCGCGATAGTCCCTGAGGTTTGTCTGTCGTTATAGGTTTCGTGTGGACCCCGACCGAACCAGGAAAATACCTCAAATTCCGTAGGCAGTACCAGACGAACGCCGATTCTAGGCAAATCTGGTAAGGACTTGGCGATTTCAAATTCATGGCTGACGAGCAAGGTTTGATCCTGCCCGAACTGGTACTGAGTCCGGAACTTGATCTTGCCGCCGGGCATCGTCGCGGTCTGCTCACAGACCAGCGTCATAGCCCCATCGACCTTGGACACCTTAATGGGTTTGTGGGAGATGAGTGGTCGATCAAGGCCCGCCTTCAGCCAACGGCCGAGTGCCTTGTTATCCTGTCCGGCCCAGCCTTTAATGCCATCGTTATCCAGCGGTGCACGCCAGATATTCAACCGAGGGCCTTCGAGCAGCATGACCGAGGCGTTTTGTTGCCACGAGATTAAGCCACTGGCGTCGAAGACCCATTGATGGTCGCCCAGCGTCACGGTTTGCTGCTCGCCCTGTCTTTTGATCGTTGTCTCTGGCAGTAAGCGCGGACGCTTCGGTTTTCTTTGACCGAGCTGTATCTGGCTTACCGCGACTTCGTGACCTTGTGGCGCCCAGGCTGTATCGGCAGCCAGTTGCGTCGTGAAGATAATGCTCAGTTCGTCCCCGGCGCTCAATGTTGGCTTGTCTAACTTGATATGCAAGTCGGTATAACTCTGCGCGCCGGTTTTCAGCACAGCCACTGGTCGACTTTGGATGGGTAGGCCATTGAGCAGAAGTTGCCAAGAGATTCGGTAAATTGACAGGTCAGTGAAATAGTTTTTATTGCTGACTCGAAACGTTTGCGGATCTCTCTGACTGACATCTACCGGCTGGATGACCCGTTTGTATTCTAGTAACGAGGAATGTGGGGTGCGGTCTGGCCAGCAGAGGCCATCGCAGACGAAATTCAAGTCATGACGACTTTCACCGAAATCACCGCCATAGGCCCAATAGGGAATACCATTGGCGGTTTCCCTGAGACCGTGGTCTAGCCATTCCCAGATAAAGCCCCCTTGCAGCCCATGGTGGGTCTCAATCGCGTCCCAGTATTCTTTCAGATTGCCGCCGCTGTTGCCCATGGCGTGTGCATACTCGCACATGATTAAAGGCCGCTGGTCTTGGGATGACTCGGCGTGCGCGATAATGTCAGCAACAGACGGGTACATAGGGCAGATCAGATCTGTGCCATGGGCATTCTCGTTCCACATGGAGCGAATACCTTGCTCACAAATAGCATTCTCGTTGTGGATAGGACGGGTAGGGTCATATTCACGCACCCAGGCTGCCATGGCCGCATGATTGGCGCCGAAGCCAGTTTCGTTACCCATGCTCCAAACGATAATGCTAGGGTGATTCTTGTCCCGCTCGACCATTCGAGTGACACGATTGAGGAACGCATTGGCCCAGAAAGGGTCTGTGCCGAGCTGCGCATAGTGGTGATGTGATTCCAGGTTAGCTTCATCCACCACATATAATCCGTATTCGTCACACAGCTCATAAAATCGCGAATCATTGGGGTAATGGCTGGTACGCACGGCATTGATATTATGGCGCTTCATGGTTTCTATGTCTTGGCGCCAATGGGCTTCGGTCATAACCTTGCCAGTAACATCGCAGTGATCGTGCCGATTGACGCCGCGAATGAGCACGGCCTGGCCGTTGATTAGCAGTTCACGATCCTTGATTTCAATATGCCTGAAGCCGATCTTGAAGCATGCTGTTTCAAGGCACTGTCCAGCCGGATTCAGCAAGTCGACAGTGACTGTATATAAGCTTGGTGTCTCAGCGGACCAGGCCTGAACCCGGCCCAGTGATTTCGTTAGATGAATGATGGGTCCTTTGCCCGTCACCATTTGGTAGTTAGATTTATCGATCAGACCAGTGATTGCCGTTTTGAAGGCAGGTTTGCCGTTGGGTCGATTGACCCTGACTCGAATCATGTGTCCCAGTTGGCTGCGACCGGTTCCGCCGATGCGAGCCTCAATCTTGAGTTGCCCGGTAGCGCTTGCAACATCATAAGCGGGTTTCAAGAACACATCGCGAATATGGTTGTGCTCCGTACAGTAGAGTTCTACATCACGATGAATGCCAGCTTGCCACCATTGGTCTTGATCCTCGATATAGCTGGTATCGCTCCAGCGCATGACCATCAACGCGATGGTGTTGGTGCCACGGACCAAATAATCCGTCACATCAAACTCGCTGGGCAATCGGCAGTCCTTGGCGAATCCGACTTCCTGACCGTTGACGTGCAGATAAAAGCTGTTTTCGACGCCGCCCAGATAAATCACCACTCGCTTACCCTGCCAGTTCTTGGGTAGCTTGAATTGACGACGATACAGGCCTGTGGGATTTTCCTGTGGCACCAAAGGTGGCTCTTGCTTGAAAGGCATTTGTACATTGGTATAGATAGGCAAGTCCGGGGTTATGGCTGAGCCATCATCTCGAGTCGTTAAGGGGCGGGTCCATAAGGAGGGTACTGGCATAGGCTGCCAGTTATCGGATGTCGCATCGAATGTCGTTGTCATCCATTGCTCGGGCGCGTCGTCCGGATGCTTGAGTCGAAGAAATTGCCAGCTACCGTTCAGTGATAAGCTGCGGTCGCGGCTGGCGGGCATGTTCGCTCTGGCGGGTAATCTGCCATAACCAATGGATTCTGGATTTTCCCAATGCTTGTGCGCCATAGACTCGCTACTCATGAATTTCTCGCCGCTCTTTATAGCATGAAATTCATCGCGAAGCCCTTGGGCTCAGGGTGAATCCATATTTTCCGCTACCAAATTTTTACGGGTGAGCGCGTCTCTGAGTTCGCCGTGGCGTTCTCGGGTTAAGGGATAGTTCCAGAGAAAGCCGACGGACAGAATGAAGAAACAAATCGGGACGAAGCAAAAAGAGTATTGCAGCACCTTGAGGCTATTCGGATCATTCTGAATCAAAGGATCAAAACCCAGATATTGGACTAATGGCAAGGTGATACCGGCGGCCGCAGCAATAGCAAATTTATCTGCCATACCCCACAGGGCCATAAACAGAGCGCCTCGTTGTTCGCCGCTCTCCAGCGTGTCTTGGTCAATGACGTCGGCGGCCATTGATGGCGCAAGAATGGCGTTGGCCGGCGCCAGTATGCCTGTAAAAAAATTCAACACGATATACCAGACATAGTCGCCCGGCTGGAACAACAGCACCAGGCTAAAGATCGCGCTGGAAATCAGAGACGAGACAGCCAACAGCCGATGTTTATTAAATCGTGGGGCGATGGCCATGATCAAGGGTGTGCCGACAAACTGACCGACGAGGTAGCTGACAATGATAATGGGCCACTGGCTCGCATCGGCCAACAAATAAAGTGTCACAAAGAAGATGAACAGGGTGTTGATGGAGTTCCAACCGATAGCGCCAAGGACGTTCGCTATCAGTAGGCGCCTGAAGGCCTGGTTTTGCAGAATCAATCGGAAACCCTTTTTCAGGTTAACGCGCTCCGTCTGTTTGAAGCGCGGTTGGGGAACATTCAGCAACAGGTAAGGGACACTGATAAACAGAAAAATAACCGACGACCAGGCCAGAACGCGCAACATAGGTTGCAGACTGCCTGGGGTCTCCGGGGCAAGGCTGGTGAAGCCCACGCCCGCCAGCCCCACAAGAATCAATGGTGCGGCGATGGCCACCAGTGAACCGACGATGCCGCCCCAGGTACGCGCGCCGGTGATGCGGGAACGTTCATTATAGTCGCTGGAGATTTCCGCGATCCAGGCGGTCAAGGGTATGCCGATGAGGGTCCAGCCAAAATACAATAAGGCGACAGCGAAAAACAGATACAGCGGCGTCGGAGTAAAGAAAGGATCAAATACGGCGATGACGGCCACCGACATGATGGGCATGCCGATCAGAATCCACAATCCTCGACGGCCGAATTTAGCGGGCGTGCGATCGGATAGGGTGCCAATTAAGGGATCAGTGATTACATCGGTAATTCGAGTGAGCATGATGATGACGCCGATCATGGACAGACTGATGCCGAATTCTGAGGCGTAATAAGGCGTGAGATATAACCCTAGAGGTAATCCGCCGAGGGACAGTGGCAGGTTCAAAAATGCAAAGGCGAACAGTGTCTTGTTACTGAGTTTCAAGTGAGCATTCCTATAGATTCTGCAGCGCCTAAGCCTAGCATGATGCAGTCCATGAGGGGTCAAGCATCTGCGAACGTCTAGACCCACGTATCGCAGCCAATCTATGGGTCGGCGCGGGCCTTGAGAACCCGAACCCGAACCGCTTCAAGCTGGTCGGTGTCGGTAAATTGCCAGCCGCTGTCGAGTTGACCCTGGGTGCTCGGTGCTAATTGCGCCACAGACAGAATAGTTTGCATCGGTTGGCCATTAACCCGCACGCTGAACTCGATGCTGACGTTCCTCAGCTTCAGGTTGGTACGGTTGAGTATCGTCGCGATCAGACGGCCAGATTCGGTCATGGCGGGTTCAGCACTAATATACTGACCCGGATTATCTTCAAGATCGAGCTGCATAAAGGCCATGCCGGCCGCTGTGCCGAGGCTGCCGCCAGCACCCATCGCGGCCTGGAAGTAACGTTTGGCATTGCTTAGGTCACCGTTAGCAAGGGATATTTGGCCGAGTTCGTTGCTGGCCAAGGCGGTAGGTAATAGTTTGATGCTCTGCTCCAGGTCGACACGCGCTGCCTGGGCATCGCCGAGCTTGGCGCGCGCCAAGCCTCGGCCTAGATGATACCCAAAATAAGCGCTATCTTTTTTCAGCGCGGTGGAGAAGGCGGCAACCGCTGCCGGGTAGCGGGCCTGAGACAGTAAAATCTCGCCCTTCAAGCCATCAAAACGGGCTTCCTCGGGGACCTTCTCTATGGCCTGATGGATAACCTTTGTGGCTTCCTCAAGTTGATTCTTCGCTACGAGCTCAGTCGCTTTGTCGAGTAGTTGGTAAGCGGGCAACCGATCTTTCAATGGTTTGATGCGGGTTTCATACTGCGCTTGGTTGATTTCACCTGTGGTGTTGAGTGCTTGCGCCGTCATCTTATTGGCGGCGACTCGGTCGGGTGATGGCGGGTGGCTGGCGAACAGGCCTTCGAGCCAGCTCGATTCGTGGCCAGCGGACAGTTGCACAAATGTTTCTTGTAATCCGATCGCTGCACTCGGGTCATAACCCGCTCGAGCCATATATTGCATTCCATAATAGTCGGCCTCTAATTCAGCGTCGCGGCCATATCGAGTGGTGACCAGTTGCGCGCCAATTTGGGCGCCGCCGACAATATAGTTAGCGTAGTGAGAGTCAGCCGCCGACAGTGCAGTAGCCATAACGACACCTTGCAGTAGCAGGCCGCGCTGCATGGCATTTGCGCCATGGCGGGCAGCGGCATGAACGATCTCGTGGCCCAGTACTGCGGCTAGTTCTGCCTCGTTATGTAATTCAAGTAGCAGGCCGCGATTGACAGCGATCTTACCGCCGGGCAAGGCCCATGCATTAGGAACGGAATTGTTGAGAACGACAAATTCATAGGGCAACTGTCGATCGCTGACCGCCGCCAGCCGTTGGCCAACCGCGTTAACATAACGGCTCAATTCGGGATCAATCTGAAAAATGCCGCCCTGGGATTGCTGCGCTGGTCCGTATTGTTCTGCGCCGATAGCCAATTCTTGGTCTTGGGTCACTAACGCCAGTTCACGTTTGCCCGTTACGGGGTTGACGGCGCAACCGCTGATCAAAAACAGCAGCAGTAAGGCGGCAGTAAACCGTCGAGTAAGCATCATAGTCATCCTTTCAATGAAACTTGGGTTTGAATCTGGGAGCGAGTGCTCATACTATGGAAAGATGAGCATTTTGAAAATAGATTCCATTATCGATCGGCTTGACCAGCATCAACCTCTGTTGCAGGAAATTGTGCCCGGCACTCGTGAAGCGGCAGTTGCCGCTATTTTACGGCCAGGTCCGCAGCCAGAGATGTTGTTTATTCTGCGAGCCAGCAAGGATGGCGACCCTTGGTCTGGACATATGGCCTTTCCTGGCGGTCACCGTGAGTCGAGTGATGCCTCGCTGCGGGCCACTGCGGAGCGTGAGACGTGGGAAGAGATCGGTCTCGACCTGACGCAGCATGGGCGCTATCTCGGTCAACTTGATCAGGTGCGAGCGAATCCACGGGGTCGAAATATTGATATGGTAGTCACGCCGGTGGTTTACATCTTGGAAAATCCGGATGTTGTGATGACGCCGAATTATGAAGTGGCGGATATTCTTTGGGGGTCCTTGCGAGACATGCATACGGGCGATTCTCTCACCCAGCGCCAGAGTATTGTGGGTAATCGATCCCAGGCATTCACTGGTTACCAGGTGGGAAATGAGGTTGTTTGGGGTTTGACCCTGCGGATGCTGGATCACTTCTTTGGCTTGCTGGATCCCACCTTCAAGCCGCGAGGGCTTGAAGGTTAGGGGTGTCGTCCAGCTTATGGCTGTTTGAGATACTGGCTATATAGATAAGCCAGAAAGCGTTCGACCCCCTGTTTGACGTGTTCACTGCGCAAGGATGGAAACATATCAAAAGCGTGCTGGGCATCGGCAATCTCCGCATAGGCCACCGGTTGCTTTGATACCTCTCGTAATTTACCGGCGAATAGTCGGGCATAGGCCACCGGCACCAGCGAATCCTTGTCGCCATGAATAATGAGAAATGGGGGCGCGTCAGCGTTGATGCGCGATAAGGGGGAGACCGCCTGGTACTGCGCGAGATTGGCCTCTAGAGAAAGCTTCAGAACCGATTCTTCAAACAGCTTACGTTGGCTGGCATTGTGTTGCAGCTGGTATTCATCGGTCAGGTCGTAAACGCCGTAGAAGGGTACGACACCTTGAACTCGCGTATCGATGTCCTCAAACCCTGGCTGAAATACTGGATCATTCGGCGTTAAACCGAGCAGAGCGCTGAGATGTCCGCCGGCGGAGCCACCAGTGAGAATGATAAAATCGGGGTTGCCGCCGTAGTCTTTGATCTGCGCCTTGACCCAGGCCAGTCCTTCCTTACAGTCGATAATGTGTTCTGGAAAAGTTGCCTTGGGGCTGAGTCGATAGTCGATGCTGACGCAGATCCAGTCGCGCATGGCCATATGACTCATGAGCGGGATCGCCTGCTCGTTTTTGCTACCCATTTTTTCGGTCCAGGCACCACCGTGAATCTGCAGCAGAACAGGTCTGTTTTGCAGAGCGCGGCGGGGTCGGTAGACGTCCAGTTTCTGGCCATGTGAACCAAAAGCGATGTTTTTGATGACCTCAACGCTTGGGTTTAGATTGTGTAATGGATTTATGATTTTGTCAGTATCCACCTCGAGCGGAAAATGGGCACGTAGCCCATCATCAATCTGTTTTTCATAGTCGCTGCCAAGTCCTGCGGTCAAGGCGGTTTGCATCGCCTCTTTGGCGCGATCACCGCGTTGATAAAACCAGCCCATGCTAAGCCAGCTGGCGATACAAATAGCCAGCCCCGTAGCGCCGATAAAACCGTTGATTGCGCCACTCCAGGCAAACAGCAGCACCAACGTCACCTGCCAGGCGATATGATGCAATGCCAGTTCGCCGATTAACCAGCCAGCTATGAAGCTCGCGACACTCAGGCCAGAATGACGATAGACTGGCCGAAACAGATTGAAGGCAAGTACGCCAATGAAGATCGCGAACAAGAAAAATAAGATTGTCATAGAAAAAGTCCGTTAACGTCATTAATGACAGCAAGCTTTGATGTTAGTTTACTCTGATCGAGTCTCTGGCCCAAACCCGCACCTGCTGCTTCGGCGTGAAGCTGAAGCTAGTCTTAGATAATATTGCGCTGACTCGATGCTACTTTGATATTTTGGGCGCTGCCCCATTTGACGGATGCCATTGCTCGAGGTATTAAAAAATGTTTTAGTCCTCTGCAGGTTAGGCGCTCAAAAGCAGGCGGTAGTGGCGCCACGAGTCTCTGACTCGGCAATGCTAACCATTGATCAATCTGGGAAATGCGATGAAACTTTATGACTCTGCTGGTGCCCCTAATCCATGGCGGGTAAAGGTCTTCCTTGCCGAGAAAGGCGTGGCCTATGAGACGGTAGCCTGTGACATGTCCAAGGGCGAGCATAAGACGCCGGCGTTTCTTGCAAAAAACCCCAGTGGTAAAATTCCGGTGTTGGAGCTGGATGACGGTCGATGCTTAGCAGAGTCGGTGGCTATTTGCCGCTATCTCGAGGGGGTGTACCCCGCGCCAAATTTATTCGGTGATGATGCCTTTGAGCAGGGTTTCATTGAAATGCGAAATCGCCAGATCGAGCTTGAGCTCTGGTCGCAGATTGGCACGTCCTGGGTTAATGGTCCCATCGTCGCGAAACTAGGCCGCTTCACGCAGAATCCGTTAGCTAAGGAGATAAGCGATAAGAATGTTGAACGTTATTATGGACGTCTGGATGATGAGTTTGCAGCGCACGTCTACGTTGCTGGCGAGCGATACAGCGTCGCGGATATCTCGTTGTTGGCGGCGGTGAACTTCGCTACCAGGATGGTTGCGCTGAAGCCCAGTAATGAGTTGAAACATTTGTGGCGTTGGCACTCGCTGGTGTCAGCGCGTCCAGCGGTACAAGCCTGCTTGTAGAAGCCAAACGATCGACCCTGATCGCACTCCAAAGATCGCACTCCAAAGATCACACCAATGATCACACCAATGATAAGGAAGCATAATGACAGGATATATTGAGAACACGAGTCTGCTGCTGGGTCGATTCCTAATGGGCATTTACTTCATTCTGCCGGGCTTGGGCAAAGTGAATGACTTTGCCGGCACCAGTGAGTACATGGCCGCCCATCAAGTGCCCCTGATACCGGTCCTGTTGGTGATCACCATCATCATCCAGCTTGGTGCCGGAGCAGCACTGATTGTCGGTTTTAAAGGCAAATGGGCTGCCTTGGTGCTGGCACTGCTGACGATTGTGATTAGCGTCTATATGCATAATTTCTGGAATGTTATCGAGGCCGAGCGCGCCCACGAGACTCAGAACTTCTTCAAAAATATGGGTATCGTCGCTGGCTTGCTGATGATTAGTGCGTTGGGCACGGGCCGATTTAGCCTAGATCGAAACGAGACTGTCAGCCAGACATCTGCTTGACGAGACAGTTGGTCTGAAATTCGCTTTTGAAATTGGTACGCGTGGCTAAGTTTAATTATCTTGAGCGATCCTTAAGGACTTAGGTGAACCGCGTGACATGGACGAACAACGCTACCGGGTAATATATAGTGGGGGTTTGACTGGCGAAGTCGATGAGGCAACGGCTTGCCACCAACTCGCCAAATTATTTCGTATTGACGAGCAACGGGCGCGGGCACTGATGTCTGGTAAAGAGCATGTTATTAAGAATAATGTGTCCGAGTCAGTGGCTATGGCCTACTTGATACGCCTGACCGAAGTGGGTTGTGAGAGCTATGTTCAGGAAATCATCGATGAAGGCCTGCCGGCTTTCGAGGAAAAGCGCGAAAAGCGCGAGCGTCGCGTGCGGTTTCGGCGGACCCCGCGGCTCGGCGCCATCGTTCCTGATCGGCGGTTGAGACCGCGAAGAGCAATGGATATCAAGCAATTTAGGCAAATTGTCCGCCAAGGCGGTACGGTACCGGTAGCCTTTCAAGCTTATTCGTTGGATGAGTAGTGGCAACAGGAATGCGCTTGATATGATCCGCTGGCTGTCTGGTTAAGCGTCAATTTGTTGCTAAATACGGTACTATCCCCTGGCCAATCGCCCATCAGGAAAACGCCTTCGTGAAGCTACCATTATCGTACTATCTGTTTATGAACCAAGGCATTAGCTGGTTGTTTATAGTGATGGTCGGCTTGACCTTTGGGCTGTCCGCCAAGGCCGAATCGGTGAGCAGTGTGAGTCATGCCCCCTGGGATCAGCTGCTTCATGCCCATGTCGTTGACACGCCTGATGGTCGAAGTACCAGTGTCGACTATCGTGGTATGCTGGCTGAACGCGCGAAGTTGTCAGCTTATCTGCAGTCACTGGCGCTGGTTAAAAAAGACGCGTTTGCGCGGCTGAGCCAACCGGCACAGCTGGCGTTTTTGATCAATGCCTATAATGCCTGGACGGTGGAGTTGGTGTTGACAGCCTATCCGGATCTGACATCTATTAAGGACCTGGGTAGCTTTTTTCGCTCGCCATGGAGTCGATCGTTCATTCCCCTGCTAGAAGAAACCCGGTCCCTGGATAATATCGAACACGACCTGATTCGTGGCGACAATGGCTATCAGGAACCGAGGATTCACTTCGCGGTGAATTGCGCGAGTATCGGATGCCCGGCACTACGCGCGGAGGCTTATGATGAGGCTCGGCTTGAAAGTCAGCTCGAGGATCAGACTCGACGATTCCTGCAGGACCCAAGCCGTAACCGGGTAGTTGGCGATAGCCTCGAGGTCTCATCCATTTTCAAATGGTACCGTGAAGATTTTCAGCAAGGCTGGTTGGGTTACAGCCGCCTGGAAGACTTTCTCAGCCATTACAGCGACGCGCTTGCTTTGACTTCAGACCAGGTTCAGGCCTTGAGTGATGGTGGTTTGAAGATACGGTTTGTTAGCTATGATTGGGGTCTCAATCAATCGGTGAATTAATCGGTTAACCACGGAAGGGATCTTCGTTTCGATCCTTACTGGCAATATTAGGGTAAATACCACAACGTGAGGCTTCTTTGCCCTATAGCTGTCACTATGAAATTAGATATCCCGGTTGTCCGCCCTGCTGTTCTACCGCCTGGTACGCTACATGCCGCAAGTCCAGAACCGCTTTCGCTGTTTCGCTCCAGGGGCCGGGTACACCGCGGTTTAACATCAGACTTCAACCGGTTTGTTGTTGTGCGTCACTGACCGAAAGACAATCCGTCGAATGGGTCTCTGCAAAAAAACCTGACTGTGCCTCACTAATGCATGGCTGTCTGCACTCTTGGCGACGCAGTGTTAGGAAAATCCAAAATACTGTTGTTGCCACGGCGAGCAACGGGCCCGATGTCACTGCCCTGAAGGTGACTTGCAAGCGCTGACCGATCAATTCACACTAAGACAATTTTAACGTTTCAGGAGTTGTTTGATGCGTGTCGAAAAATCCAACAAGCTTGGGCCGGGCGACCCTTTCCCAGAACTGAAATTGCAGCTCATGGATGGTGGTGCATGCCAACTTCCTGGTGACCTGGAAACGCCATTTACCATTGTTCTATTCTATCGTGGTCATTGGTGACCCTACTGTTGCCGGCTGTTAGCTGGCTATGAAGAGCGCCGTGCAGCGTTCGAAGAGCAAGGTGCGCGCATCATCGCTGCGAGCGTTGACTCAATGGAGAATACGCAGGCGCTGGCAGCGCCCCTAGGTTTTCCGGTTGCCCATAGTGTCACGCGCGCCGATGCTGATAGACTGGGCGCCTGGTGGGACGACAGCCGAAATTTCATCCAGCCCAGCGAGTTTATTCTCAGTCGACGTGGCAAGGTGATGATGTCTACCTACAGCAACTCGCCCATCGGCAGAATGGAGCCTGAAGAGACCTTGACATTGCTGAGATATTTGAATTCGCAGCGGCAAAAGTAAAAGGCCCAAGCGTCGCCTCCTGCGCCAGACTGAACAGCTACGCCGTAAGCGGCTGAGGCTTTGCTGCTGGCGCGCTGGTCAGGAAAAATAGATCATTTAAAATAATTTAAGGAAAAAATTATGAATCAAAAAGTCCTGCAAATCGTCGCGGCTATCCCTGGTCTGCTCATGTTAAACAATGCGATCGGCTTTATTGCTAACCCTGAGGGCACAGCGGCAAGTCTCGGTATGCCCTTGCTGGAGGGCATGGCGCTGAGTACTCAAATCGGCGACCTGGGGGCATTCTTTCTATGCAGCGCCAGTTTCATTTTTTATGGGGCCTATAAATCAAATCCAATCTTGCTGAGTGCTGCGGCCAGCATGCTCGGTATTGCCGCCATTATGCGGTTGGTTGCCTGGGGATTTCATGGCGCAGACTTTGCGACAGTGTTCATCACGGTTGAGGTTGTGATCACGGTCTGGCTCGTCGTTTGCGCCTATTTGCTGGCGCCTAAATCCTTGGAGTCCAAAACAGAGTAATCACCAGCACTCGTGGGTTCGGCAGTTAGGTTTGTTCAAACCTTGTGTCCGTGGCTAATCTCGAATGGAATTTTGATTCGGGGTGTGAAAGCTGTGTGTTGGTCGTTAGTAAGCTTATATAAGATCAATAGGGCGCGTGTCGGCAGTATAAAGATGTGCGTCTTATTTTTATCGTCAATCGAAGTCTGCCGATTCAATTTAGCTATTCGAGTGTGCTTGATGGCACAAGCTCTTTCGTCACTCGAGTTCAGATCCATCAAAAGGTATATAAATGTCTGACCCACGAAATCCAGAATCTTTGAGTGCCTGCGCAGAACCCTTGAACCCGCTCAGCGAGCCCTGTGTCATGGTGATATTTGGCGCGTCTGGTGATCTGACTAAGCGGTTGCTGGTCCCCTCTCTTTATAACCTGGCCTGTGATGGTTTGTTGTCGCCGAAATTCGCGGTTCTAGGCACCGGTCGAAGCGATATCAGCAACGAGCAGTTTCGCGAATCAATGGCTAGTGAAGAGACGGGTTTGCGAGCTTTCCATACTCGTAACGAATTCGATGAAGATGCGTGTGATGAGTTGCTAGAGCGTTTCTATTTTGAGAGCGCTAACATAGATGTTGAGGGTTTTACGCATCTTAAAAAAACCGTTGATGCGCTGGATAAAAAGTACCAGGCAGGTGGCAATGTATTGTTCTATTTCGCCATGGCGCCAAGATTTTTTGGTGGCTTGTGTGAGAATCTGTATAAAGCCGGATTTCAAGAAGGTAGTGGTTGGAAGCGTATTATCGTTGAGAAACCTTTCGGTACGAATTTGCAATCAGCCCTGGATCTAAATGATGAAATACTTCGATACTGGAAAGAGGAGCAAATTTATCGAGTAGACCATTACTTGGGTAAAGAGACAGTACAGAACTTGTTGGCCTTTCGGTTTTCGAACGGCATGTTCGAGCCATTATGGAATAAGCATCATATCGACAATATCCAGTTTAATGTGTGTGAGGCAGTAGATGTTCAGGGCCGTGGCGGCTACTACGATCAATCTGGGGTGCTTCGAGACATGATGCAAAATCACATGTTTCAGATGTTATCTTATATTTGTATGGAACCGCCTGGATCTTTTGAAGCAGATTCTATTCGTAATGAAAAAGCTAAGCTGCTGGAGTCAGTTCGTATTTATACGGACGATGAGGTTCGTGAGAACGTCGTTCGCGGTCAGTATGGTCCGTCTTATGACGAGCAGGGCGCGTTCAGCAAGCCAGGCTATCGGGAGGAGGATGACGTTGATCCTGAATCGAAAACCGAGACCTTCGCGGCAGCAAAACTGCAAATTGACAATTGGCGCTGGGAGGGGGTTCCGATCTATCTGCGTTCAGGCAAGGCGCTCTGGAAGCGGGGAACGGAAATTGTCATCGAATTTAAAAAACCGCCAGTGAAGCTGTTTCAGGGCACTGGGATTGAGCATCTCACTTCAAATCGATTGGTGTTTCATATTCAGCCCTTTCAGGGTATCGAATTACTGTTCCAGGCAAAAACACCGGGTCCTACGATGCAGTTACAAAGTGTTGATATGAGTTTCAATTATGGTGAAGCCTTTAAGGCCTCGCGCTATACGGGCTATGAGGTGATGCTGTATGCCTGCTCGCGCGGCGATGCGACGCTTTTCTCCCGTGGTGACTTGGTTGAGGCCGCCTGGCGCATCGCCCAGCCATTGCTGGATCACTGGGAAGCCACGCCGGCAGCTGAATTTCCAAACTACTCACGAAATTCTTGGGGACCCAAGTCGGCCTACGAGTTGTTGGAACGGGACGGGCGGCGTTGGTTTGAGGTGGTTACGCCTGATGTGCTGGAGGAGTCGCCCATGTTTAAGGGTGCAGACCCATTGCTGCTGAATGCTGTCATTCTGGCCTTACGCCCAGCTACTGCCGCTCCCGGTGAGATCATTCTCCAGCGTGGGGATATTACTACCGAAATGTATTTCATCTGTCGCGGTGAGGTTGAGGTGTTGGACGTCGCCGGCAAGGTTGTCAACCAGCTCAAGGATGGTAACTTTTTCGGAGAAGTCGGCCTGCTACTTTCGACGGCGCGAACTGCTGATGTCAGGGCCAAGACACTATGCGACCTATTTGTTCTGAGCAAAAGAGACTTCAGTCGAATACTGCTGGATCATCCGCAGTTCGCCGAGAGCATGCTGCGGGTTGCCAAGGAACGTTACAATCTGGCGTTGTCAGTTAATGAGCTGCTGGCGTCTGCGCCTGAGGCTAGCGCTTAGATTTGATGCTTAGAGTTGGTGCTTAGCGTCGACACAAAGTTGACGTCGCCCCAGGCTTAGCCCTGCTCGTTGTCTGATTGGCAGGTCAGACACTTGCTGGCTTTGAGATAAGCTTTCAAGCGCAGAACCGTGATGGCTTCATCGCAAATGCTGCCCCGGCCATAGGTGCGTTGATCCAGTCGATCGTTCGCGCGGTCGATCAGGGTCAGGCGATTGCTGGTGAGATTATGGTTAGCGCACACGATACTTTGATTTTTGCATTTCATCCATTCGGCTTAAGCGGCTGGCGTTGTCCTTGAGCTCGACCGGTTTTGCCTGCAGTTCGGTGTCTGTCAGCAGTGTAGTCAGGCGCGCCTTGAGTTGTGCCAGATCAGCGTCCAGTTCGGCGAGTTGTGCGGCGGTGAGTTCCAATTCCATGGTCATCTTCCGTTCGGCTGGTTTCTGTCTGCCGTGCAGGTGGGCAGCGGCATATTGCATTCAAGTCGACCTTGTTTTGCAGGTGTTTGTGAGGCCTCTGGTTTGAATCCAATGGGTGTCTAGGTTTTCGCTTCAGCATTGTTAAGGATTGACCTTACTCGATGCTGTCATTAGCACAAGCGCCATGAATAACCTGGTGCAGGCTTGCTGTGGCGAATAGGGGTGACCTGAGACATTACAGATGAGCTGCACATCGCCCTGTTGTTATTGTCTGCAAGATCTCTTGCGCTTGGGCTCAAGGTGCTCTGCTTCAGACAACAGCGATCGCGACAGTTGTAATATCGCCGAGTTGTTGTTCTTATCTCAGATCAGAAATAATGATTTCAGCACAGCGTGCTGGCAAACCCGTAGTGAAGGAGGGCCGTATGGGGCCGTTAGAGGGTGTTAAAGTATTGGATTTGTCTGCGGTAGTCTCAGGCCCCTTGACCGGAGCGATGCTGGCTGACCAAGGTGCGCAAGTGATCAAGGTTGAACGGTTGACCGGCGATATACAGCGCAATGTCGGTAGCAAGCGCAACGGATACTCTGGCTCATTTCATGTGCTGAATCGCGGTAAGCGCTCCATCGCCGTTGACCTGTCGTCCGAGCGGGGTGTCAAGCTCGTTCGACAGCTGGCGGACTCTGTGGACGTCGTGGTACAAAATTTCCGGCCGGGCGTGATCGACAGGCTGGGGCTGGGTTACGCTGCGCTAGCTGGGTCGAATCCTCGCATCATATTCCTATCCATTAGCGGTTTCGGCCAATCTGGTCCGACAGCCGGCAAGCGTGCTTACGATCCCATTATCCAGATGTACTCTGGTATCGCCGATGTTCAGGGCCAGAAGCGCGGCGAGGGGCCGGAACAGGTGAATCAGCTGCTCATGGATAAGTTGACGGCTTATACGGGATTTCAAGCCATCACAGCAGCTCTGTATGCGCGCGAAAAATCCGGCGTCGGTCAACATATCGAGCTGTCGATGCTCGACACCGCGGTGGCATTTTTGTGGCCTGATGCCGGTGCCGATAATATCTTACTCGGTGAAGACATCGATCATCATCCGCCCATTCGCGCCGCGGGCACAGTGGTTCAATTGGTCGATGGTTGGGGCGCCATTATGACACTGTCAGATCATGAGTTCGCGGGGTTGTGCCGAGCGCTGTCATTAACGGAGATGGCCGCAGACTCACGTTTCAACAGCCTCAAAGGTCGACAGCAGAATCGCCAGGTGTATGTTGAGGTGGTGAAAAATGCTGTGGCTGATGCAACTAAAGGTATGACCCTGGCGGAGCTCACCGAGAAGTTGGATGCTGAACATGTGCCATTTGCCCACGCTCGCAGCCTCGACGAGCTACCCAGTGATGCGCAAATTCAAGCCAATGCCCTGTTCTATGAGCGAGTGCATCCTATCGCAGGTCTGGTGCGGGAGGTCCGCCCGGCGCCGATATTTTCGGGTACGCCCACTGTGATTGGCGGTTTTGGTCCTGCGATTGGGCAAGACACGCGGGATATATTAACGCAAGCAGGATTAGCCGAAGACATTGAGGTGTTATTGCGAGATGGCGTGGTCGGTCAGGCGAGCGAATGAGTCAGCTCTAATTAAAAGTCCTGATCCTGCCGTTGATCAAAGGCGCTGCGCGCGATATTAACAAACCGCATGGAGTCAGATAGTCTGCGCCACGTATTGTGTATGGCGAGCCCAACGAACCGTCAATATTCCCTGTCGAGGCGATACTATGGTGAGCGAACATTGGCGTAAATCTGCTGCTGAGCTAGGCGCCTGGATCTGCGGGTGGGTTCCATCACGACGATTGAGCAAAGGCTCTAAATGCGGCACAGTGATTGACTTAAGGTAGCGCGTGGCAGACAAGTCAAAGCTCACAGTTTATAGATACACCGGCCATAGGAGCGCCAGTAATGTTTGAAACACAGGATCTGGAGACGGCACTTCGCGATGGCGAGGAGTTTCTGTTGTGGCCGGCTGGCGCACCAGGCGCTGAGGGTCGAGAATCCACAGATATGCCGTCCATTTCAGTGCATCTGCCTGAGGCAGCGAAGGCAATGGGTACGAGTATCATCATCAACCCGGGGGGCGGTTACCGAACGCTGGCCTCTGATCATGAAGGCCTGCAGGTGGCTCGCTGGCTCAATCGTCAAGGCATTGCCGCCTTTGTGTTGAAGTATCGAATTGGTCCGAAGTACACCACTGAAACTTCCTTGTTGGATGGTTTGCGTGCTGTGCGTTTGGTGCGGGCCAATGCCGGAAAACTGGGCATTAGCCCGACCCGCTTGGGCATGTTGGGATTCTCAGCCGGCGGTCATCTAGTGACCGCCGTGGGCACCCGCTACGACGCAGGGCTAGCGAGTTCGGCGGACCCCGTTGAGCGTGTGAGCAGCCGGCCTGATTTTCTCGTACCCGTTTATGCGGTTACCAGTGGTGCCAAAAGAGGTCGAAAGGCAGATGAATATTTCGCGACCGACGAGTTGGTCAATGCCAAAACGCCACCATCGTTCCTAGTGCATTCTCATGAAGATAGCATTGTGCCGTCAGACCAATCGATCTTGTTCTATCGAGCGCTGGCAACCCATGGCGTGCCAGCCGAGTTACACATTTTCAGCTATGGCGATCACGGTGCAGGCATGGGTCCGGGTGATCCTGACTTCGGCCAATGGCCGGGGCAGCTGATGAGCTGGTTGCGCCGAAGTGGTTTTTTGACCGATAAAAAGCGCATCGCCGTGCAAGGCCGAGCGATCCTCGATGGCAACGCCCTGGGTCTATTCTGGGTGACCTTGATCCCACAGGATACTAATGCGCCGATTGCTCGCATCATGGCGAATCGATCTGCTGGGGGACGATTTGAGATAGACATTGATCACGGCCCGACGCCGGGCCCGCATCGGGCGGAGATCCATCATGTCAGCGATCAGCATCCTCACGTCGCGACTGGTGCGTATTCAATGGATGATGCGACCTGCTATTCAGTCGCAGTGGAAGTGGTCGCTGGTCAGTCTCTCGAGTTGGTCGCTTCACATCTTTTTGATACCGTAATAAGGTAATCGCACCTTCGGCTGGAAGAGCGATTTCGGTAACTGTGCCGTGCGCAACGATCAACATTCAAACCCATGAATCTCAAGGCAGGTTGGTAAAATGAACGACACGAAGACAAACGCCGGCTGGTTTGGCACGCCAAAAGACGATCCACGGGTTGTTCAGCTGCGCCAACATTTGATAGCTAACAATGGCATAAAGGGACTTGAGATACTTAAGCCCAGTGATGTTGAGCGCGCGGTTGCACTTTTTCATCGAGATGGTTTTGTGGCCATCAGCGATATCCTGAATGCCGAGCAAGTTGCGATATTAGCGTCGGGTTGTGACGAGGTTGTCAAAGAGATCGTCGCCGTCGACCATGACCACAAGGGCAACCGCGGCTCCCATCGATACTCCTTCGGCGGGTCCAGTCTGACTCGCAGTCAGCTTCATCATCCAGCCTGGCAAATGCTGCTGGATATTCCGTCAGTGACTCGAATTCTGAACGCGATATTTGGCTCGAACCATTATACGCTCAGGTCGGCCAGCGGCGATTTTTGCTTGCCGGGAGCCGTCGACTACCAGCCGCTGCACTCCGATATTCGCGACTGGGTTGATGATAAGCGGAGCCCCTTTAGTGCCTTTCATGACCCCCTCGGGCGCATGAGCATCAGGGATCTTCCTTGTCCCTATGTGTGCGTGAACTTCCTGCCCCAAGATGTCACTCAGCTCAATGGTCCGACACGGCAAATTCCAGGCACGCAACATTCGCGCATGCCGATTCCCAGTCTTCAAGACGAGCCAGAGTGGATGCGGCTCAGCACCGTCTGCTCCGTGCCTGCGGGTAGTATCATGATACGTGATGTGCGCGCCTGGCACGGTGGTACACCCAATGTATCAGAGACAATGCGTGCCATACCGAATCTGGAAATCTATGCGCCCTGGTTTAGAGAGCCCATTGTGCCGGGGATTACCTATCAAGATTACAAGGGGTTGTCGGTAGAAGCGCAGCGACTGGTGCAACATTGTGTTGCCGATTCCAGTGAAGGCCTTGTGACCGGCGCCACCCTGCGAGCACCTTGATTTACGGGCTCCCTAACTTATGCTAACGGACATTTAAATATGCAATATCGTCAATTAGGCCGCTCAGCGCTGAGGGTCAGCGAGTTGTGCCTCGGCACCATGAATTTTGGACCTCGGACGCCGGAAAAAGTAGCCTTTGAAATTTTAGATCAAGGAGTGGCGGCCGGCATTAACTTTATTGATACTGCCGATCAGTATGGTGGCAGCCTTGGCGTAGGTGCGACGGAAAGCATCTTGGGTAAGTGGTTTGCAAAAGATAAAACCCGACGTCAACGGCTTGTCGTCGCGACTAAAGTACATGAGCCCATGTCAGCAGATATCAACGATCGTGGTCTATCAGCACGTCATATTCAAATGGCGTGTGATGCGAGCCTGCAACGTTTGGGCATCGATCATATCGACCTCTATCAAATGCACCACTTTGACCGCGCTGCGCCGATGGAAGAGGTCTGGCAGGCGATGGAGCGGCTCATTGCGCAAGGTAAAATTACTTATGTGGGTTCGAGTAATTTTCCGGGTTGGGGCATTGCCCGAGCGAATGAAAAAGCCAGCGCCCGGCGCCAGTTGGGATTAATCTCGGAACAGAGTCTCTATAACCTGATCGAGCGCCGGATCGAGCTCGAGGTCTTACCTGCCTGTCGTGAGTATGGCCTCGGGTTGATTCCCTGGAGTCCATTAGCGGGGGGATTGTTAGCGGGTCAGTCAGCAGCCGGCCAGGGTCGGCGGCAATCACAGGATATGCAGGCAGCCCTGGCCAGGCACGCCGCGCCACTGAATCAATTTCAGCAACTCTGCAACGAGCTGGGTGAGGCGCCAAGTGCTATCGCGTTGGCCTGGCTACTGCATCAGCCCGGTGTTGCCGCGACGATCATCGGCCCAGGTAGCGTAGAACAACTGGTTAACCTGCTGCATGTGCCGGATATTCGCCTCGACGCGCCGACCCTGGCGCGGCTGGATGTTATTTTTCCCGCTTGTGGTGAGGCGCCAGAGGCCTATGCCTGGTAATGCTTGGCAGCGAATTGCCGCTGGTGGAGGCGATTTAATCCGTATCAATCGGCATTTTGCTGGGCTAAGTCGAGGATAGCGGAAGGAATCTGGCGTTATATTTTGTATACTTCCCGGGCTTTCATGCTATTTGAGTTGTGACAGGTGTTAAAAAAACCGCTAGTTAACGCTAAGCAGACGCGAGTTACTCGTTGCTGGACCAGAGCTCTATTGTTTGTTTGTATTCTGTTGAGCGTTTATGTTCAAGCCGAGGGCGAGCCATCACCGCTGTTGGCGTCGACTGCACTGACCCCAGCGACACTAGCCTCTGGGATGGTGAGCAAGACTTTGTTGCCAGAGGTTGACCCGCGATTCGAGCTGAATAACAGTGATGGTAAGCCGGCAGGTTTGATCGCAGGATCCCAGAGCGCTAAGCATTTGTTCTGGGCGGATCTTGATCAAGGCCTGCTGTTTCGATTAGAACGAACGGCGAATGGTCAATATCGACAGCGAGATGTCGTGCGCATCTCCATCGGCAAGCAAGGTTTCGGCAAGACCCGAGAGGGCGATCTGAAAACGCCAGTGGGGGTCTATAAAATCACGTCATTTCTGACCGACAAACAGCTCGATGAGCGATATGGCATGGGCGCCTACCCATTGAACTATCCTAATATCTGGGACAGGATTTCATCCAGAACCGGCCACGGCATTTGGCTTCATGGGCATGATCGAAACATTGCTCAACGTCCGCGGTTTGATAGCGATGGCTGCATCGTGATCGATAACGAGACGTTAGAAAAGCTGGAATCCTTCATTACCATTGGTGAAAGTCAGTTAGTCCTCGGCCGTTCGATGCAGTGGCTCAAGCCGACCACAGCACAAGCCGAAGACGATATTTTGCCGGCCATAGAACAATGGCGGCAGGATTGGGAGGGGCTGAATAACGATGCCTACCTGGCGCATTATGCGGTTGGTTTTTCTGATACCCGGCGTAACCTGGCCGAATGGAAAGCTTATAAAACACGGATTAATCGCAATAAGCGGCAAGTGGGGGTGAATTTAACGAAGCTGAGTGTGATTGCCTATCCGGGGGAAGAGAACATGGTTGCGGTGCGTTTCTACCAGCGCTATACCAGTAATAACTTCAACTGGGCGGGCTGGAAACAGCTTCTGTGGCGTCGAAACGATGAGGGGCAATGGCGAATTTTTTATGAAGGAAACGGTTAGCGTGAAAAACTTGGGTCAAATGCTGGTGATCATCTGCTTGTTGTCTGGCCTGTTCGCGTGCGTGACGTCGGAGTCAGACACGCAAGAGATGGTGGTGCCGGTCACTTCGCCTGTGGTCGATGCAGTTGTGACCCCTGCGCCGGTTGCCCCATCATCTGCGGCGCCTGCGGTGGTTGTTCTGGAAGAAGTTCTGCAACTCGAAGTCATCGCTGAACCCATAGATACAGAGTCAAATATAGCGTTAGACACAACCCTGGCCGGAATGACAGCGGTGACCGCCTTGTGTGAGAAGTTGGGTGCCAAGTTGGGCAGCGTTAGCACCCAGGACTGCCTGCACCAGCAGTTGATTCATTCGTCCGTGAGCTACACGGGTAATTCATTGGCCTATCGTGAGTTCCCGGCGTTGACTGATTACGCACCGCTGGGTCGTGTACTTGTTATCGGCGGAATTCACGGTGATGAATTTTCGTCAGTGTCGATAGTGTTCAAGTGGATGGGCGCGCTGCAGGAGCACCACACCGGGCTGTTCCACTGGCGATTTGTTCCCGTCGCGAATCCGGATGGCTTGCTGCAAAACGTCTCTCAACGTCAAAATAGTCGTGGGGTAGACCTTAACAGGAATTTTCCTACCGCTAACTGGGGAGCTGATGCTCATCGCTATTGGGTTGAGCGAACCGGCCGTAACCCACGCCGCGATCCTGGCGAAAAGCCTGGCAGTGAACTGGAAATTCAATGGCTACTGGAACAAATATCTTCTTTCCGCCCCGATGTCATTATCTCTATGCACGCGCCCTATGACCTGGTGGATTACGACGGGCCGCCATCCGCGCCCAGTAATTTTGGTAGCTTGCATTTGAGACGGCTCGGCGTTTTCCCCGGTTCACTAGGAAATTACGCGGGTCTGGACATGAAAATTCCCGTTGTCACCGTTGAGTTGGAATCGGCTGGCATCATGCCGTCCCCGGCCGAGATCAACAATATGTGGGTAGACCTGGTGCAGTGGTTGAAAGGTCAGCTGGGATAGTTAACCTGTGATAGCCCAGCGGCTGTCCTGGGCCGACAAGAATACCTAGCGATCACTTCGAACTTGTCGGATAACGTGGAGGCAATATGCACAACTGGACTCAAGGCGATATTGATACCGGTGAGATCAACATTCACTATTATCGAACCGGCCACGGTGATCTTCCCCCTTTGGTGTTATGTCATGGCTTTAGCGACAATGGCCTGTGCTGGACCCGATTAGCCGAGGTGCTGAAAAGTCAGTTTGATATCATCATGATAGATGCGCGCAATCATGGTCTTTCTGGCCATGGCACTGCCAGTTTACAAGCAATGACGGACGATCTGGCTGCTGTCATTTCGGCCTTGCATTTGGACCAGCCTGCCGCGTTAGGTCATTCTATGGGCGCAAGTATGGTGGCTGATTTGGCGGCTCGCTATCCGGCGCGGGTGTCACGCATTTTGCTGGAAGACCCGCCATGGACGAAGCATCAAGGCGCGGTGAGAGACAAAGACGTGGCGCAACGGCGTGAAGGCTTTCGTCAGTATCTGGCGTCGCTAAACAATAAAACCGAAGCGCAGATTATGGCTTTTGGCAAACAACAGAATCCCACCTGGCATGCTGATGAACTACCCGCCTGGGCGGCTTCCAAAAAACAGGTGAGCGAGTGGGCGATGGAAGGTTTGACACTGGGTAACTGGTCAGAGAGCGTCGCGCAGATTCAGTGTCCGGCCTGGTTGATCTATGCCGATGGTGCAGGTGATGGCATAGTAAAACATGACATTGCTCATCAAGTCGCGGCGGTGAACAGCCATTTCATCTTGCGTCACATTGAGGGCGCCGGCCACAATATCCGCCGTGAGCAGTTTGACCGTTATAGGTTAGCGGTTGTGGAAGGCTTGATCTAACGAGCCGGATGTTGAGGCCAACGTCTGCAGTGCCCTGCACCAACTATTTGCCTTGCATCAAAGATACTGCGTCGAGAGGAACGTTAAGCTGTGTTCAGGCTAGCGCAGTGTTATCGGTCGCGCTGTTTTTATTAACTCACTAGATCAAGGAATGATCATGACAAAAAAACTGCGGTTTGCTCTTCTGATTGCACTAACGCCACTGATGGCAGGGGCTGCGCTTGCCGCTGGTCCGGGCGGCGGTGGTGGCGGTGGCGGCGGTGGCGGCGCCAGTATCGGCGGCGGATCCATGCACGGTTCAGGCACTACTGTCCGAGACAGGGACAGGTTGAGAGATCCGACCCTGCATACCGATCAAACGATAGACAGGGACAGGGACCGGGATCGAATTCGAGACCGGCTCGATAGGAGGATGACGGATCGTGAGCAAGACATGCAGTCGCGTATGAGCGAGATTGGCCAGATTGAAAATTCTCGAGAACGTATGACGCTTATGTCTAAGCACATGACGCAAATGAGCAAACAGATGAATGAGATGAACAAGATGATGGCGAGAAACGGCGCCGGTGCCGGGGCCATGGAACAAAAGCATCTTAAGCAAATGGCGCAGCAGATGGAGCAGATGACCCAGCGAGTGCGAGAGATGCAACAGCAGATGGCGCAGCAGCAGGAGCAGGAGCAAGAGCAAGTGCGAGAGCGAGAGCAGACACAAACATCTGATTAGCGATACAAACGCAGAAACCCGCTACTTGCTCACTCGTGACCGATTAGCTGGGAATTGCTGGCAGGCCAGACCGGGTTTTAATCCGGGCTGGCTTCAGTTACAACCAGCACTGTTTGCCTAGGTATATGTTTACCTAAGCAAACGCCGGCGCGGAAAACTAAAGTGCCGAACGAGATCATGAGCATTCCGGCAGCGGCGATTGTCTGCGCGGCTAATCGCTGACTCGCTCCGTTTCAGTGGCAGATTGCGAAGAGTCGACCACTACCGGATTCGAGTAAGGTAAACTCCCGCCAGACTGTCATTCTCACTGTCATCCTCAGTGCTTTCTTCGCCGTAAGTCTGCGTTGCAGTCGATGTCGCGGTTGTCATGCTGGCATTGATAACCAGCCAGCGACCGCGAAGGCCTTCGCGTTCAATGCCGACTTCAGAAATAAGTGCATCCACGGGTGCTTCGGGATCAATGCTGCGTCCGCTCATCGTAGTATCGAGCAGGGTAAAGAGGTCCCGCCCAGTACCTGGCCAGATCCTCTGGTAAATACCATCCACCGGATTCTGATAAATGCCATTCTCAAACTCGCCCCGTCTCGCCTTGAACACGGTGTTGAAGCTGGCACCTGATCCTCGCCCGGCTACCGCGACGAATGCTGATGAACGAAAGCGCGCGGGTTCGGCATCATCTTCTGCCCCCTCTTCGCCGTGACCGCTGCCTGAACAGGGCGGCTTGCCTGAGTAATTCCAGAACAGTAATTCATCAAATTCCATGTCTGTATCCGTCAGCCTCACGGTTCGGCCTGATTGGGTGTCGTGAACGAAGATGCCCTGGTTACGTGGCACTGTTCTCTCCTGATAACAGGGCTTGCCTTGGGCACACTGGCTCAAAGGGTCTCCCAGAATCGTTGGCATGCCGGTCGCTGGTATCATCTTCGGTTGACCCTGCGGATCCAGACACAGCAATTCCTGATTGCAGTAATCGATACGATCCTTGTTACCTTCGGTTGGGCAGTAAAGACGCAAAGTTCTGGTTTCAGAACCCCATGCACCCCAGAAGCCGACGAATCGGCCATCAAAGGCGCCACCTTCGCCAAGATTATTGAAGGTGTCGTTGGCGGTGCCGCCAGGTATCTGATCACCGATACTGACCAGCGTCACCAGGGCTGGCTGGCTTTCCAGCTCTGCCAGGTAAAGCCCGCCGAGGGTGGGCGCTTCTTCATTATCAAACCCGGCAAACACAACCTTGCCGTCGGCTGCGCTGGGGGGTGATGTGGAACCGAACAGGACATCTGTGCCGGGTATCAATGTATGCCTGTTATTGGCAATCATGACAGTATCGGCCGCACCCCCCGCCGGAAAAAGATGATCATTACCAATGGGTTGATCCTCCATCGTTCGGTAGTAAATACCCGTGCGACCGATACCATCGGTCGTATAGTTACCTTTGAACACAACCCTGTTGCCATCGGTGACTGCAGGCGCGCCGGGAAATACATCGAATACGGTACCGGCTAACTCACCCGGTACGCTGAAGAAATTGAATGCTGAAACCCCGCCGAGTTTGCTCGCGGCAGTAATCAACGGACCAAACGGATTGGTGTAGATACCGGTTGTACCTACTCGGGTTTCAATCTCCTCACCGGTGTTCGGGTCAATACCCGTTACATATCGCCACACCGGGGGGTGATTACCACGGGTGACGATGGTTGAGGTGTCTTTGTCGATACGTGGAAATGCAGGCGTTTCGACGAAGCGGGCATTCAGGTTATTGGGTTGCGGGACGTCACTGCTTCGATCAAGAATTCGCGTGACAAGACTGGCGTCACGCGACATATCACGGGTATAGATGCCATGCACGGGCGGCTCACCTGAACCGCCACGACTACGCGCGCGGATGACAACCAAGCCACTGAGGTTCACCGACGGCTGGTTGTAACTGTTGAACTGGCGCGTATACCAAGGCGGCATCAGATCGTTATTGTTGACGACAGTCTTCCAGGTGAGGGGCGGCGATGGTGCCTGGCTTGACTTAACGGGAGCATTCGGTGCCGCCTGACTGGTGGCATAAGGCGCTATAAAACTAATCAGCAAGGCTGACCGGGCCACGCACGCCCGGATTGAAATTTTCATATTTTCCTCCGTTTACCTGAATTCAATCTTCTGCTGGAAAAAGGTAAATGCGCGACGCCATAACATGCGCGCCGCGCACCTTGCCTAATCGACCGGTACTGATTCGCCGCGGTCTAGCGGTTCTTGCCGCCGCCTTTGGTCGTCAATCTCAAGTCGATATAAACCAACCCGCCCTCGTCTCCAAGATCAGGATCGCCGGCATAGACGAGTGTTGACTGATTGTTTTCGCCTTGATTCACGATGGTCGTCCCGCCATTTTCAAAGCGCGTAGCCAGGGTGGTGTTACAGACGGGCCCTTCCGCCGGGTTATTGTCGTCGAGCACCATAGTCAGGCGATAAGTACCAGTGGACGCTGTTTTCGCATTCCAGTTGTAGCCATACACGGTGCCGCCGCTGGAGGTAGTTTCTACCGACCAGTCACCGGTGTAGGCAGCGATATTAACCATCGGTGAACCTACGCTCACACCTGCCCACTGGCCAAGCGCCTCTTCCCAGTAGGGGCTAACGGAATCCGGGACCTTCTGGATCAGCAGTCGCGCACAATGGGAGTAGACCAACGCGTGAACTGGCACAGGGTTGCCCAGTTCGTCGACCGCGGTTCGAACCTGGGTAGGATCTACCAGTGCACCGCTGCCAAAAAACTCAGTGCCCTGCATTTCATTCCCGGACTGCTCTGTCCCGGGTACTGCTCCGCTCATGCCCAGCGCTGCGAAACAACCAACACTTTCCCCGGTTTCATCGGGAATGACGCAAGGGCTGGGCACGTCGCCCGTACCCCAGTCGGCCACCAGGGCAGACAGTTCGCCATTATCATGGGGTATCAGTGCGTTCTGAAGCAGGTTGAATTCCACTCGAATCTGGCGAGCCTGTATCGACGGGCTGGATTCCAGCAGGTCACCGACATCAACGCTGGTAACCGTCAGGGGGGTACTGACGTCGTGGCCGACAGAAAGTGTTTTCCAAAAGTTCTCAGGCCGCTTCTGCAACCACCAGATCTTCGGATCACCATCGAATTCGATGGCGCCGGTCTCGGAGACAACGGTGATATGGCGTCCGTAGTAGCACAGATACTCCGGGGGGACCGGTGTCCCTGTGACCACTCCCTCCTCGCCGATGCACGCATCAACCGGATCAATGATTTCGGCCGATCGCCAAGCGCCATCGGCAGGCAACCCGGCTGGCCCGATATTTTCCGATAAGATCAAGGGAAAGGACAGATTGTTGGAGCCGATCTCGCCCGTATCCGGCTTGTTGCACGGCGGAGAACTGCCATCGTCACAGATCTTCTTGGCAAAAACACTGCCACTCATACTGATAGCCATAGCCATGCAAACAGCCGCCAATGCCGCTGATAATCGATAGTGCCCTGAGGCTGAGATGTGATCCGTAGGAACAGGGCTTGGTCGCTTCAACACATTCAAATTTGTCATCTGAGATTCTCCATAATTAAGTTCTCAATAGCGCTATCGATTGAATCATTGAATGAGTCATCGATTGAGCGCTTAGGTTTTTTTGCGGGTGCAAGCTGGACGGAATCTAATCGACCAGGTGCTAGCATTAATTGATGTAGCTCATCTGAGTTTGATAGCAGGCATTTTTTATGTAGCGAACACGATCAGGCTCAATTCAAGATCGGCATAGTCGGGTCTGGCGACAATGAATAGGGTCGGCGCTTTGAGGACGTAAATGTTACGGCTGACGGGCTTACGCCACTAGGTCAGCACGCCGATATTGTCCCAGCATCATAGCCAAGTGTGCTGGCGTTGAAGCCGGTGAGGCGAAGCGAATTTCACGCCATCCACTTTTCTTAAAGCGATTGAAACGCCAAACAATAAATCTCGCTCTATTAGGCCTCAGGCGGATAAAGATGATTGAGTGACGGCTGGTACTCCGCCGAAAGCTCAAGCAGATCAAGCTTGCCAAGCACGCATGAAAGCAGGCGCTGCGCTGCCTTAGAACGGTAAAGAGATTCTTGCCAGTGGCGCAAAGGTATCACAGGACCTGTGGCAGATTGCGGTTCAGGCCGGCCGCCTTTCAGGTGGGTCACGCCTCGAGAAAAACCGTCAACTCACAACCTCGCTGGACGTCGCCCATTGCCTGTCGGAATAGGCACATAGTATGTTGAGGCTGTGGATCTTATGTTCCATCCAAGAGTGTAAGGCTTGGCATGGTCAAAAGCAGCGAAGCAATGCAGCATTGGTGAGACTCAAGCGAACGAGAAGCCTGGGCCACATTCGATAAGCAACTGTCCTTCCAGTCCCGCTGCTCGATGCAGCTGTGCCTGCTGATATTCTTCATCACGCCACATGGCGAGCATAACTTCCGTTGAAGGATATTGGATAAGGGCCATGGCATCCCAGGCGCCTTCACCTTCACCAATCAAGAAACCGCGCACTTCGCCGCTGTAAAGCACCTTGGCTCCCTTGGGTCCCATGATTCGCTCAAATGCTTGGCCATAAAGCTTGTAGGCGGCCTCGCCCGTGAGGTCTGATTCTCGGCCATCTTCATAGACCGCATGATTTTTGAATTGCAGCAGATTGAGCATCGCGATCGGCTCCCCGGTTTTACGGTCTCGAAAGCTTCGTACCTGATTAGCCGTGGGCTGCAATATATTCTTAATCATCGTGAAGTGGCCTTAAAAGCGTTAGTAAGGCCTAAGTATACGAAACAGGGTTGTGAATTGCGCGCTGTTAGTGGCTGTGTAAAGGCAGAGTGTCTGATGTAACGGAAAGTTATCTCGATAAGCTCATAAAAACTCACCAGACTGCAGGCGCATTCAGAGTGCATTAACCGGGAAGCTTTCAAGTGCTGCGAAAATTCGGTGAATCTAGGTCTGGAAATACCAGCTACCGTGACGTGATCTAACAAGGTAGATAGGGTATCAAACAGTCATGTTATCTCACTTATGTATCTCACTTATGTATTTCACCTATGTACCTCACTAGCGAAAGACAATGACTATTTTCACAATAACCTGAAATGCTTTCGACAGTTTACGACTTTTTGGTGGAGACGGCGGAAACTGAATTTAGACTTTAATCCATCGATTAATATAGGTTTAAAAAATTTTAAAACCCCGTCTTTGTTACATCCTTTACTGCCTTGAATACGGCTTTGGATTGCCGAATATGTGTTGAATGATGAATGGCTACCCCTTCGTGTCAGGCTAGTTGTTACCCGCATTTAATCATCATCTATAGAGTAGATGCGCCAGGCAATCTTCGAATATACAAAGGTCGAGTATAATTAAACTTGTCGCCATAGTGCGATAGGATATTTAAGCCCGACACAATGTGAGCAACTGAATGTCGCTTAACGCCGTGTACAGCTTCTGTGGAGGGGATTAAATCATAGGCATCTGTAGCATCAGTCGAAACAGAGCAGAGTTAGTGTGATTAGGAATTTATTCAGGATTAAGTCTTTGTGAAGGTGGTTTAGATCTCACTGCTTCGCCAACAAAAATATTAAGCGGCAGTATTGCGGTTACACCGACATTGGGAGCGTCCACCAATTGAGTAATGCGCAGGTCGACCGCTACGCTAGCAATCACGAGCGTCTGATTCCTGTTGTACCCGTAAGTAATCACGATGTGATTGAAGATACTGTCGAGAGCGTTGCGAGCCGCTATGTTTATATCGTTAGACACGGTGCCAATCGTATGTACTAGCAAGATAAGGAAACGTTCTGTGCGCGTGGGGATACCGTCGGCGTGGCGCCTTTTCGGAAGCTTGTCTTCAAGTAATGATTTTTTGTGCGATGCTTAAACTGACACCTACTGCCTTTGGTTGAGGGCAGATGTTTATGCGTGTTTAAGTCTTCAATCGCCGTCAGCCGACTCTGGCACGCGGCTTTGTTCCCTGAAATAGGCCCGGTTCAGCGGATGCGAACCGGGCCGGGTTGATGGTCAGTCGACGTCGGAGACCGTCACGAAGCCGGTCTGTGTGCCGGCGTCATAGGACTCGTTGATCATTCCCAGGATCTTGGTGAGTTGCTCGACAGTGACCACAACACCATTGATGAAGACGGTGTCCGTAGGATCGACGTTTTCACCCTCGAGCTGGATGTAAGCGTCCCCTACATCCAGCACGTCACCGACGGTGGTACCTTCCTCATCGAGGAGTGCCACAACCTCACCAAGCGCATTTAACGCGATCGTAAAATTGTCGCAGATGCCATCAGGGCCCGGGTCCAACGGCAACAAGTCATCACAAGTGCCCAGTTGGCCACCGGTGGTCAGGATCGGGTCAAGACCGTCCACCAGATCGATGTTGAGGAAGTTCCCAGCGTTAATGCCGCCCTCCAGCTCCATATTCAGAAGCGCCGTGATCTTCTGGGCGGCGAGATTGTGATTAGGCGCAAAACCCCCAGGGAGAAAACCGATCTCGCCTCCCTTTTCCTTGCCGGCTCCTACTGTACCGGTCAGGAAATGCGACAAGTCGCTCTCAGTTTCTTCTGCCGGAACGACACAGTCTAGGGTTTCTTCGATGGCGCCGATGCTGGCGAGGATGGTGTTGATATCCGCACAATTATTATCGTTGATCAAACCCGCGACCATTGCTTCACCCTGGGGCGAACCGCCGAAGAAGCCTTGGGTAAAGCTGATTTCGGGCGGGTCCTCACAAACGGTCAGGTTGCTGATACCCTCCACGAGATAGTCAGCAGCATCGTTGACAATGCGCTCATCACCGAAGAATCGGATCTCATCCCAACACGTATCCCCCAGTTCAAAAGTGAATTTACCCGGATTGAGTGCGGGACTATTGAAACTGCCATTGTTCGCAGGGCCTTCGACTGAGTCGTAAACGAGCACATCGTCCCGGTAGAGCTGCACAGCCAGGGTTTCACCCGATTCTTCCGAGCCATAAAACAATGACACCTCGACAGCGCCGCCATATACTCCCTGGTCAAGGCCAACGCGGAGTTCATCGCCGCAATTTGCGCCCAGGGCCTTACCGTCTCCACAAATGTTGGAGTTTTGGTAATAGCCAATTTCGGAGGGTTTGGAGCTAACCCCTGAGTCACCGTTTTTGATCAGGGTGTTGTCTACACCGAGGCCCAAAGTGCCCCGGCTGAGGCCGTCCCGGTCCGGCGCATCGAAAACTGCATCTACCCCTGAACCGCTGTATGCGTGTGAAGCCTCATTGGCGGGGATTGCTACGAGCGTAACCCCGATGCCCTCAGCGGCGCCGGCGGTCACCCATGCCTCGGCGGTTGGGCCGCCGATATCGACGGCAAAGGCATTTAGCGGAGCGATAATCGCCATTAGCACTACGCTGAAGAACAATCGCGGTTTTTGCATATCCATACATTTCTCCTTGATTTTGTTTCTCCATTGAAAGCCACTTTTTCTGACGGTCAAGATTGATCTTATGCAGCGACAGACGTCTTGAGTCGTGGGTAGATTGTGCTGCATGTTTTTCGCTTGAATAATGATCAAGGTCAACCGAGCCGCCATCACGACTGCGGTTAAAGTTAAGGGGGCAGGATGCGTGAGATACCGGCATAAGGCGTTCGAGATTTTTGCGTTGGTTCGATATACAGGCTACGCCTGCGTGCAGGGAAAAGCCGCTCTGAGCACCGACTTCACAGTTCTTCCCGATCGTCTTATCAAAAAGGTGCTGATAAGACGATGCACTATAGTCAGCGCGCGGCTCATCACCTGCGGGTTAGTTGCAATTAAGCAGCGCAGCAATAGGACGCTGTGGTGAGTTCGCGAGCATTAGGCAGAAAAATATAGCGATAAGAATACTGTTAATCGTTGTCTTGACGTGGTGGCGTGGTGGCGTAGTGGAAGAGTAGCGGCTAACGTAGCCCTGAGAGACGGGGATAGTCTGGAAACACTTGCAAATAGGCTGAAAGGCGATTGTGCAGGAATCGGTGACTTACACAAACAGGCGCAGAAGCTCTAGAGAACATGCAGCTATACGCATTAAAAAGGCCAACTGAGAACAGTTGACCTTCGTTAAATGGTGGAGGCGGCGGGAATTGAACCCGCGTCCGTCAGTCCTCTGCCTTCGGCTCTACATGCTTAGTTCGTTTATTGTTTAACCTTTCACTGGCCCAGCGAACAGGGATTAAAAGGCGAGCTTGCTTTAGTTTTAGCTGCTTTAGCCACAAGCGGGGCCTGGCAGCGGTCCCATGAGACGCGCACTCGGTTTGAATACATGGGCACATCCGCCCCGAGTCAAGCTTAACTTATTCTAAAAAACGAATTTTTTAGTTTAAGCGGCTAATGCGTAGTTTTCGTCGTTGGCAACTATAAAAGTTACAGCGATTGATTTACGAGAGTCACTACCCTCTCGGCATGCACCTTGGGTTTCGTAACCAGCGTCGAATCCAGATCGCCCCCAGTTTGAAACTTACAATGTCTTTCTATCTTCGACCAGCCGTGGTCGATTGTTGATCTTACAGGACTTTAGATGGGGTTGCCCGCGACTTGTTCAACCCAAATTTATTTATTTATTGTGGGCCTTCATGATTCGGCCCTTATCGCGGTTCCAGTCCCGGTCTTTGAGGGTGGCGCGCTTGTCGAACTCTTTTTTGCCGGTAGCCAGGGCGACCTCGAGTTTGACGCGATGGCCTTTCCAATACATGGCGACGGCAACGCAAGTCTGGCCCTTTTGTTGGGTAGCTGTGGCCAGGCGCGCGAGTTCCCGCTTGTGCATCAGTAACTTCCGGCTACGCATGGGTTCTGCTATCACATGCGTCGAGGCGGCAAGCAACGGCGTGATATTGCACGCCAGCAGGAAGGCTTCGCCGTTTTTCAAAAACACATAGGTGTCCGTGAGCTGCACTTTGCCAGCCCGGATTGATTTCATTTCCCACCCGGTTAGCACCAGACCCGCCTCGAACCGCTCGTGGAGCTGGTAATCGAATTTAGCGCGTTTATTTAAGGCGATGGTGCCAGGTGAGGTTTTGGCTTTAGTGGCGGCCATAATTACTCTCTTGTGGGGGCGTTATTATAGGCAGAGGCGCCGGAAAGTACAGGATTGGTAGCACGCCACTGTTGAGGCGTGAGCGTAAATCACTGACAATGCGGGCTTGATGATAAATTAGCGGGTTGTTGGTATGGCGTTAGGTTCTGAGTCAGTACATGGCATGTGGTCTTCCCGTTTGATGTTTATCATGGCGGCAGCCGGTTCAGCCGTCGGCCTGGGGAATATCTGGCGATTTCCCTACATTGCGGGTGAGAATGGTGGCGGCGCGTTTGTGCTGGTATACCTGGGCTGCATTTTTTTGATTGGGGTACCGATTATGGCGTCTGAGATTTTGCTAGGGCGAGCTGGCCGGCAGAGCCCGATCAATGCCATGCGTGATTTGGTAGCTCATTCGAATGCGAACCCCCTATGGCAGGCGATTGGCTGGATGGGCGCCTTAGCCGGCTTTATGATTCTGTCGTTTTACGCGGTGATCGCAGGCTGGGCGATGTCTTACCTGGTTCAGATGGGTTCGGGCGCGTTTACGGGTGCCGATGCAGTGCAGGCTACGGCGGCATTTGATGCCTTGACCGATGATGTGGGTGCGGTTGTCGGCTGGCACACCCTGTTTATGATGATGACCATTGGCATTGCCGCTCGGGGTGTTGGCGCTGGGCTTGAAAGCACGGTCAAAATTCTGATGCCAGCCCTGTTTTTTCTGTTGGTCGTATTGGTTATTTACTCGGGCGTGACATCTGGCAAATTCACTGAGGGTTTGTCCTTTCTGTTTTCTTTTAACATAGAGAAATTGACCTGGAATGGCGTACTGATGGCCATGGGTCAGGCGTTCTTCACCTTGAGTTTAGGCATGGGCGCGATCATGGCCTATGGCGCCTATATGCCGAAAGATGCCTCCATCATCAGCACCGCGACGACCATCGCATTACTGGATACGGTGGTCGCGCTGATGTCAGGCATGGTGATCTTTCCTTTGGTGTTTGCCAACGGGTTAGAAAGTTCGGCGGGCCCAGGCTTAATGTTTGTGACGTTACCGCTGGCTTTTGGGCAAATGACCGGGGGCGCATTTTTTGGTGCTGTGTTCTTTTTGTTGGTGACCTTCGCGGCGATTACTTCGTCGATATCCCTAGTTGAACCGGCCATCGCCTGGTTGATTGAACGTCTGAAGACCACTCGAGCCAAGGCGGCTTTGGTCGTTGGTGGCCTAGCCTGGTTGATGGGTCTGGGTAGCGCCTTTTCATTCAATATCTGGGAAGACCTGCACTTCGTTAGGGGGATGACGTTTTTCGATCTGATGGATTATGTGTCGAATAATATCTTGTTACCGCTGGGCGGGGTGCTGATCGCCTTGTTCGCGGGTTGGGGCATTGATCAGCAAATTACGCGAGATCAGCTCGCTGTCAGCCCCGGGATGTATCAAGCCTGGCGCTTTGTGACGCGCTTTATTGCGCCCGCGGCGGTGTTCCTGGTGTTTTTGCTGGCGTTTTTCTAAGGCTTATGCGTACTGTTAAACGGTCTGCTCTGGTTCCTTACTCAACGGCACAGATGTATCACATCATCAATGATATTGGCTGCTACCCGGACTTTCTGCCTTGGTGTGTGGGCAGCGAAATTTTGGTTGCGTCAGAGTCAGAGTTGGTTGCTCGCCTGGATTTAGCGCGAGGTGGGCTGTCCCAGAGTTTCACTACTCGGAATCGTCTGTCGCCACCCCATGGTGTGACCCTTGAGCTGGTTGATGGCCCGTTTACAGCGCTGTCCGGTGCCTGGGCATTGCAGGCCCTCGGCGAAGATGGTTGTAAAATCAGTATGCAATTGCAGTTTGAATTTAATAGCCGAGTGATGAATGCCGCCTTGGGGCAGGTTTTTACTGGCGCGGTGGACAAAATGGTTGAGGCGTTCTGTCAACGAGCGGAGCAGCTGTATGACTGATGGCCTGGTCATTGAGGTCGTCTATATCACCCCCGACGCTGAACGGGTAATGAGTGTTGAACTGGTCGCTGATGCTGTGGTGGAAGACGCCATAGTCGCGTCTGGCATCTTGCAGGCGGTGCCAGAGCTGGATCTGGAAACATTACAGATTGGGGTATATGGTCGTCCAGCAAGTCTTTCAACCCAGCTTGAGGCCGAGGATCGAGTCGAGATTTATCGACCGCTGGTACGGGATCCGATGGCGGCGCGGCGTCAGCGGGCTCAGTCGACAGTGCAACAAAGGCCTGGCCGGCGCGCGAGACAAGCCCGGAATGCGGCGCTCAATAAGCCTGGCAGCCATTAGCGGGGCTTTTGTTTAAGTCGTCACCAGGATCTAGGTGGCTTCCGGCGTGGGGGTGAAGTCACCATCGAAATGACTTAGCCGTTCTTCTATAAAGTACAGGTGCAGTTCGTTAATAACGGGATAGCCGCCCGCAACCTGGATCGAATAGATATAGTCCCAGCGATCCTGATTCAGCGAATCGTTAATCACCGCGTTACCAAGCACGAATCGGACTTGGCTCTTGCTCATGCCGGGCTTGAGCTTGTCGATCATGGTCTGGGTGATGACATTGCCTTGCTGAATCGTAATGCGGTGCACGCCCGGAAAGCGTAATGACGAGCAGCCGCTGGCGATGCTGCAGAGAACAAGAATCAAAATGGCTGTACTGAGGCGATGTGTAATCAATGTAGTCCTGGTCCTTCCAATGTAGTGCTAAAGTCGCGATACTGGTTGCCTAGTGTATCGTGCAATGAGTCTCTTCACCATGGCTGCAGAATCTCAAGATCTTAAAGACGCGGGTCTGAAAATAACATTGCCGCGCATTAAGATCCTTCAAATCCTCGAAAGTTCGACGGTCCACCACCTGAGTGCCGAGGATGTCTATAAACATCTGCTTCAAAATGATGATGAAATCGGGTTGGCCACTGTTTATCGGGTCTTGACCCAATTTGAGTCTGCTGGACTTGTGATTCGCCATCATTTTGAAGGTGGTCATTCGGTGTTCGAGCTCTCTAGCAATGATCATCATGATCACCTGGTCTGCGTTAAATGCGGCCTGGTTGAGGAGTTCCACGATGAGGAGATCGAACGGCGGCAGGAAAATATTGCCAAAGAGCGAGGCTTCGAGCTCACAGACCATAACCTTAACCTTTATGGCCTGTGCCCTAAATGTCGTTAAAGACCTTGGATAGCCAACGCTGAGTTCGCCGATTTGCGGTTTTCACCAAGGGCTCTTTATTCCGCCGAGGGCTCTTTATGCGCTGAGGGCTCTTTTCCGCTGAGGGCTCTATTCCGCTGAGGGCTCTATTCCGCTGAGGGCTCTATTCCGCTGAGGGCTCTATTCCGCTGAAGGCTCTGTGTGCTAGTTTGCTTGGGCTGCGGTATACATGGCTTTGGCATGGTCGAGGGATTGTTTCGTTAGTTCGACGCCACCTAGCATGC